>Ga0268252_1000314_pt1 | contig 32945 bp, 24 predicted proteins | sample AgamicMgSfrz_FD_200244 | JGI IMG/M metagenome (GOLD analysis project Ga0268252, IMG submission 200244) | Agave microbial communities from Guanajuato, Mexico - Mg.Sf.rz (v2) (version 3) | ecosystem: Host-associated > Plants > Phyllosphere > Phylloplane/Leaf | place: Guanajuato, Mexico | collected... | reverse complement strand
ACGCTCGTCTGTGCAAACGCAGCCGCCGGCGTGGCGGCCGCAATCAGCCATGCGAAGTATTTGAGTCGCAAAATGATGCCCCCTCGAAGTCTCGACCGTCCGACGCGCGCCCCATGCACGCGCCTCGGGTCCGCTTATCCGCGATCGATCGAAAAACGTCCGGGGCCCGCCGCGCAGAGCGCGAGCAAGCCGCCCGAGATCGCGATGTTCTTGTAGAAATGAATCATGTTGTTGATCTGCTCGCCGCCCGTCATCGTCCAGTAGTGGTGGCCGATGATGCCGGTGCCGATCGTATACAGCGCAAGCAGCAGCGCGAGCGCACGTGTCTGGAAACCGACGAGGATCGCGATCCCGACGAACAGCTCCATCACGACGGAAATCGCCGCCGAAATGATCGGCGCCGGCGCGCCCTCGCTCCCCATGAACGCGATCGTACCGGAGAAGTCGATAATCTTCTTCCAGCCGAACATCACGAACAGGATCACGAGCAGAATGCGGGACAGCAGCAGCAGCACATCGCGCTGGGACGCGAGAAACGGTTGATTCGGTGTCATGGTGTGATCAACGAAAACGATGCGCGCAACCGCACGCACCGGATTGCCTGTGAACCGGGGCGAGCGACCAACCGCGCCGCCCGCCCCGCTCTGCAACAACCGGCATCGGGGCCCGCCCGATGTGCTGTGCTCCTCCTCTTTTCTATTGTTGCCCTGCTTCGTCGCGTGCCGCGTTTCAGCGCAGCTTCGCGACGTCCTGCTCGGTCACCTTCGCGGCCGGATTGCCGAACTGCCCGGTCAGGTAGTTCGTCAGCGCGGCGATCTGCGCATCCGACAGCTCGTGACGGAACGCGGGCATCCCGACGTCCTCGCTGCCGGCCTTGCGCTGCACGCCGTTCAGGATCACCTGCACGAGGTTGGTCGGATTCGGTGCGCCGACCGTCGAGTTGTGGAACAGCGGCGGGTAGTAACCGTCCGGCGAGCCCTTGCCCTGCATCTGGTGGCAGGTCGCGCAGTTGCCGAGATACAGGCGCGCCGGATCGATACCCGACGACGCGAGCGCGACGCCGCGCAGCTTCAGGCCATCCTCGGCCGGCTTGCCCCACGACGAGCGCGACTGCTTCGCGTCGCCGCTGGCCACGGCCGGCACCGTACGGATGTACGTCGAGATCGCGCCGATGTCGGCTTCGGTCATCTTCGAGAAGCTGTGCTCGATCGCCTCGGCCATCGGGCCGGCCGCCTGCGCGAGGCCCGGCACGCTGCCGGTGCGCAGGTACTGGACGAGCTGCTGCTGCGTCCAGCCGCCGATCCCCGCGTTCGGGTCGGACGTGATGTTGTAGCCGTCCCAGCCCGCGAGCACCGAGCCCGACAGGAAGCTGCCGCCCGTTTCGTCGAGCGACTTCTCCTGCATCGCGATGCCGCGCGGCGTGTGGCACGTGCTGCAGTGCGCGAGGCCCTGCACGAGATACGCGCCGCGGTTCCACTCGGCGCTCTGCGCCGGCTTCGGCTGATAGACGCCGTCCTTCAGGAACAGCCAGTTCCAGATCTTCAGCGGCCAGCGCATGCTGAGCAGCGCGGGGATCTCGTTCTTCGGCGGCGCCTGCTTGACCGGTTCGACGCCGTGCATGAAGTACGCGTACAGCGCCTGCACGTCGTCGTCGTTGATCTTCGCGTACGACACGTACGGCATCGCCGGGTACAGGTTGTCGCCGTTCTTCGATACACCGTGCCGCACCGCGCGCTCGAAATCGTCGAACGTCCAGTTGCCGATGCCCGTATCCGGGTCGGGCGTGATGTTGCTCGTATAGATCTTGCCGAGCATCGGCACCGGCATGCCGAGGCCGCCCGCGAACGGCTTGCCGCCCTTCGCGGTGTGGCAGGCCATGCAGTCGCCCGCGACCGCGAGGTATTCGCCGCGCTTGACCTGCGCGGGATCGGCCGAATCGGCCGCGCGTGCGAGGCCGGGCAGCGCGAGGCAGCCGGCCAGGAGGAAGGTGAGAGTAGATTTCCGCACGGTCAGACTTCCTTCTTCAGCGTGTCCGACATCCGCAGCGCGAGCGCCGCGATCGTCAGCGTCACGTTCACCGTACCGACGGTCGGCATCGTCGAGCTGCTCGAGATGAACAGGTTCGGATGGTCGAACGTGCGGCAGTCCTTGTCGACGACCGAGTCGCGTGCATCCGCACCCATGATCGTCGCGCCCGTGATGTGGTTGTTCGGCGCGAACTCGTCGTTGAAGACGACGTCGGTGCCGCCGAGCACCTTCGCGGCGGTCGCGTAGACCTCGCGCGTGTGCACGGCGCCGCGCTTCACGTAATCGTCGATCGCATACGTGATCTCGGGGCGCGGGATGCCGATCGCGTCGGTGGCCGTCTTGCTCGGCACGATGCGGTTCTCGGGTTGCGGCAGGATCTCGTGGAAGCAGTCGAACTGCACGTAGCGTGCGGAACGGTCGCGGATCTGCGCGTCGAGCTCGTCGTGCTTCATCAGCTTGCCGGCCTTGAAGATCTTCTGCGTCTCCTGGTTGATGCGCGACATGTTCGACAGGTGGATCTTCTTCGCGGCTTCGGTCGCGCGGAACGGACCGTCGCGGAAGCCGATCAGCGACGTCATCTCCTGCGGGCCGCGGCCCGGCCACAGCTTCTCGCTCGCGTAGAACGACACGCCGGTGCCCGGATGGTCCATCAGGTTGCGGCCGACCATGTCGGAGCTGTTCGCGACGCCGTTCGGGAAATCGCGGTTCGCGGACATCAGCAGGATCTTCGGCGTCTCGATGCCGTTCGCGGCGAGCACGAAGTACTTGCCCTCGACGCGATGGTCGGCGCCCGTCTTGTCCTTGTAGATCGCGGCGACGATGCGCTTGTCCGGGCCGGTCTCGAGCTTGTAGACGACCGCGCTGTCGATCAGCTTCGCGCCGGCCTGCTCGGCCTTCTCGACGTGGACGATACCGTTGTACATCGCGCCGATCGGGCAGATCGGCATGCAATTGTTGTTTCCGCAACAGGTCGGCCGGCCGTCGTACGGGCGGCTGTTACGGGCAACCGGCTCGGTCACCACGTGGAACTTCGGGTCATAGCCGTTCAGCGCGCTCTTGATGGTCTGCTCGTTGAACGACAACGGCAGCGGCGGCATCGGGTACGCCTGCTTGCGCGGCGAGTACAGGTCTTCCTCGGGGCCCGGGCCCCACACGCCGAGCTCTTCCTCGGCGCGCTGATAGTAATGCTCGAGGTCGTCGTACTGGATCGGCCAGTCGCGGCCGACGCCGTACACGGTCTTCATCTTGAAGTCGTTCGGGATGAAGCGCCACGCGGACGCGGCCCAGTGCCACGTCGTGCCGCCGACCGCGCGGATGTACTGCGAGTTGAACTTGTGCTCGCCCTTCAGGACCAGGTAGTCGTTCGGCGGGCCGTATTCCGGATGCGGGGCCCACGGGCTCGACGGGTACGGCGCCATGAAATCGGTCTTGTCGGCCTGGTTGCGAAAGCGCTCGACGATTTCCCAGCGCGGCATGCGCGGGCCGGCTTCCAGCAGGATCACGGACTTGCCCGCCATCGCGAGCTGGTGTGCAACGATCGCGCCGGCGACACCCGATCCGACGACGACGATGTCGGCTTTTTGCGTATCGGTATCGGCCATCAGGCTTGCCTCTCGATCGGTTTTTCGGCCCAGAAGCCGGGTTTGTTGGGGCAATACGAAGGGATCACGAGCGTATCGGACACCACGCTGAACATTAATGCTTCTTCGTAGGTAATCACGACGTTGTCGACGATGCCGAGATACCACGCGCCGAGAATCGTCAGTGCGAGCGATTCCTGGTCGGGATTCAGCGAGCCGGATGCGAGCGCACCGGCGAGTTGCGGCAGGCTGTCGGCCGTCTTGAACGAGCCCTTCTGCAAGGCCTGCAGATAGCGCTGGCCGGTGATGCGGCTCAGCCCTTTCTTGCCGGTCAATGCTTCGGAAAGCGTCATGAACGTATCGAGCGGCGCGGTGCCGGGATCGTCGGCCAGGGCCCGCAACGCCAGCGAGCCGGTGAGGCCCGCCGCCGTCAGCGCCAGTGCGCCCTGCAGCCATTGACGCCGCGTGATGCCGGTTGCGGCTGCGTCGTTGTCACGACGCGATTGGGGGGTGTTGTCGTTGTGCATGTTTCCTTCTCTCGAACACCGGATTCGGGAAAACCACGCTTGATATTTCTCAAACATTGGCGCGGATCTGCAATGTACGCGCACCAGCCGGATCAAACAATCTTTTTATAGTTCATTTAATGTTCCGCAATCCGGGACAATCGAAATTTCGCTGCATTTTTGTGTCGTCGACGCGACAAATCCGCGGCAGGCACCCCCGTGTCGCGTGCCGACCACACACTGCACCCGCACGCCGTGCTGCGCGCGCGCGACGGTCGGTTAGAATCCCGTGCAATCAAACAGAAAGCTTCCCTCCGAGGGCAATCGAGCGATGAAGCAGCGCGACAAGCACAACAAAGAAACGCATCGAACCAACCACACGACCCGGCTGCTCTGGCGCATCGGCGCCGTCGCAACGCTCGGCGCCGCCGCGGCCCTGTCGCTGCATGCGGGCGCGGCGCGCACGGTGAGCGTGTCGCCGCAAGGCACCGTCACCGAAGTCCGGCAGAGCGTCGTCAAGTTCGACGAACCGATGGTCGCGTTCGGCTCGGCGTCCGCGCCGAATCCGGCGCGCGTGACCTGCAACGATTCGACCGCCGCGCGCGGCTCGGGCCACTGGCTCGACGACAAGACCTGGGTTTACGATTTCGAAAGCGACCTGCCGCCCGGCGTCCGCTGCTCGGTCGCGCTCAACGATACGCTGCGCTCGGTCGCCGGCAATGCGGCCAGCGGCCCGCGCCGCTTCACGTTCCAGACGGGCGGCCCGTTCCCGGTGTCGGTGCGCCCCGGCTCGCGCGAGATCGAGGAGCGGCAGGTCTTCGTGATGAAGCTGAACGGCCCGGCCGAGCCGCGCTCGGCGCTCGCCAACATCTGGTGCGAAGCGGCCGGTATCGGCAACCGCATTCCGGTCACGGCGGCCGACGACGACACGCGCAACGCCCTGCTAGATCATTTCGGGCTGAAGAAAGAAGCGGCGCGCGTGCTGACGCTGTCGTGCTCGCAGGCGCTGCCGGCGAGCGCGAAGATGCAGCTCGTATACGGCAAGGGCGTCGCGAGCCCGAGCGGCATCGCGAACGACACCGAGCGGCGCTTCGATTTCACCGTGCGCGCACCGTTCGCCGCAAGCTTCTCGTGCGAACGCGAGAACGCGAAGGCGCCCTGCACGCCGCTGCGCCCGCTCACGCTGTCGTTCAACGCTCCGATCTCGCGCAAGCAGGCCGAAGCGATCAGGCTGCGCGGCCCCGACGGTTCGCTGTCGCCCACCTTCGCCGCCGACGATCACAGCGAGGAAGTGACGACCGTCACGTTCAACCCGCCGCTGCCCGCGCAAGCCGCGCTGACCGTCGAGCTGCCGTCGGGCCTGCACGACGTGACCGACCGACCGCTGTCCAACGCCGACCTGTTCCCGCTCGCGACGCGCACCGCACCGATGCCGCCGCTCGCGAAATTCGCGTCGGGCACCTTCGGGATCGTCGAGCGCTTCGCCGAACCCGGTACGCCCGCGCTGGTGCCCGTCACGCTGCGCAATGTCGAGGCCGACCTGCATATCGCCGGCCTCAATGCGGGCGGTGCGCAATTCGCGAACCTGAAGGTCGAGAACGACACCGCGATCCGCCAGTGGATGCGCACCGTCGACCGCTTCGACAACTGGTCGATGACGGCCGGCTCGATCGACGACCAGATTCCCGGGCTGCTGCAACGCAAGGGACAACACCCCGTCTACGTGCCGCTCGAGGCCGGCGAAAAACAGCCGGCGCCGAAAAACCGCCGCATCGACGTGCGCTCGCTGTCGCTGCTCGCGGGCGAGCCCGGCGCGCAGGTGCTGACGCTGCCGAAGGCCGATCCGAAGGCGCTGCGCCCGTTCGAAGTGGTCGGCGTGCCGATCGACAAGCCCGGCTTCTACGTGCTCGAACTCGCGTCGCCCGCGCTCGGCCGCTCGCTGCTCGCGAAGCCGTCGAGCATGTACGTGCGCACCACCGTGCTGGTCACGAACCTCGGCGTGCACCTGAAACAGGGCCGCGAGAACAACCTCGTGTGGGTCACGACGCTCGACAAGGGCAAGCCGGTGCCGAATGCGCAGATCCGCGTGTCGGACTGCAACGGCGACGAAATCGCGGCCGGCAAGACCGACGCGCAGGGCCTGCTGAAGATCGACGGGCCGTTCGAGCCGAAGCGCGAATGCAGCTCGTCGGGACAGCGCTTTAACGACTACTTCGTGTCGGCCCGCGTGGACGATCCGAAGACGGGCCCCGACATGGCGTTCGTCAGCTCGGGCTGGAACCGCGGGATCGAATCGTGGCGCTTCAACGTGCCGACCGACACCGACAGCGCGCCGACCGTGCGCGCACATACGGTGTTCGACCGCACGCTGCTGCGCGCCGGCGAAACCGTGTCGATGAAGCATTTCATCCGCACCGAGACGCTGCAGAGCCTCGCGTTCCCGTCGCAATATCCGACGCGCGTCGCGATCCGCCATCTCGGCACGGGCCAGACCTACAAGCTGCCGCTCACGTGGGCGGCCGACCACAGCGCGGATTCGCAGTTCACGCTGCCGGCCGCCGCGAAGCTCGGCGAATACAGCGTCGAGCTCGAAGGCGGCCCGGACGATGCGCCGACCGCCACTTACTACAGCGGCAGCTTCCGCGTCGAGGCGTTCCGCCTGCCGGTGCTGAAAGGCTCGATCGGCGCGCGCGACGCGCAGAAGAGCCCGCTCGTCGCCGTGAAGGAAGCGCCGCTCGCGGTGCAGATCGACTACGTGTCGGGCGGCGGCGCATCGAACCTGCCGGTGCAGGTGTCGGCGCTGATGAAATGGGCGTCGCCGCCGTTCGCGGATCGTTTCGAGGATTTCAGCTTCACGCCGTATCGCCCCGACACGAGCGACGGCAACGCCGACGACGATGCGCAGGACGGCGACAACGCGTCGGCGGCGGCGTCGAGCAACGATCCCGACGCGACGAAGCTGATCGCCGACAAGCTGCCGCTGACGCTCGACCGCAACGGCGCGGGCTCGGTCACGCTCAAGGGCCTGCCGGACGTCGACGCACCGAAGCGCATCGCGCTGGAGGCGACGTTCGCCGACCCGAACGGCGAAGTGCAGACGATTCGCGGCGACACGATCCTGTGGCCAGCCGCGGTGGTGGCCGGCATCAAGGCCGGCCGGTGGGTGTCGGTCGGCCAGCGCGTGCCGGTGCAGGCGCTGGCGGTCGACCTGCAGGGCAAGCCGCGCGCGTCGGTGCCGATCGAGATCAAGGGCGTCGCGCGCATCACGACGTCGTCGCGCAAGCGGATGGTCGGCGGCTTCTATGCGTACGACAACAAGAGCGACACGCGCGACCTCGGCGTGCTGTGCTCGGGCAAGACCGACGACAAGGGCCGCATGGCCTGCGACGCGACGCTCGAGCAGGCCGGTAACGTGCAGCTGATCGCGGTCGCGAAGGACGGCGACGGCCGCACGTCGAATGCATCGACGTCGGTATGGGTCACGCGCGAGGACGAACTCTGGTTCGGCGGCGACAACACCGACCGGATCGACGTGATCCCCGAGAAAACGTCGTACGAACCGGGCGAAACGGCCCGCTTCCAGGTGCGCATGCCGTTCCGCTACGCGACCGCGCTGGTTGCGGTCGAGCGCGGCGGCGTGATGGAAACGCACATCGTCGAGCTGAACGGCAAGAACCCGACCGTCGACCTGAAGGTCGGCGAATCGTGGGGGCCGAACGTCTACGTATCGGTGCTCGCGCTGCGCGGCCGGATTCGCGAGGTGCCGTGGTACTCGTTCTTCACGTGGGGCTGGAAGGCGCCGGTCGAATGGGCGCGCGCGTTCTGGCGCGAAGGCCGCCACTATGAAGCGCCGACCGCGTTCGTCGATCTGTCGAAGCCCGCGTTCCGCTATGGTCTCGGCGAGATCAAGGTCGGCACGGGCGTTCACCGCCTCGGCGTGACCGTGACGACCGACGCGACCCGCTACACGGTACGCGGCAAGGCGCAGGCGCACGTGAAGGTCACGCTGCCGAACGGCCAGCCGGCGCCGGCCGGCACGCAGATCGCCCTCGCGGCCGTCGACGAGGCGCTGCTCGAACTGATGCCGAACAACAGCTGGGACCTGCTCGACGCGATGCTGCGCCGGCGCGCGTACGGCGTCGAGACGGCCACCGCGCAGATGGAAATCATCGGCCGCCGCCACTTCGGCCGCAAGGCCGTGCCGGCCGGCGGTGGCGGCGGCAGCGCGCCGACCCGCGAGCTGTTCGACACGCTGCTGCTGTGGAACCCGCGCGTGACGCTCGACGCCAACGGCAGCGCAACCGTCGAGGTACCGCTGAACGATGCGCTCACGCGCTTCCGGATCGTCGCGATCGCGGCGGTCGGCCCCGACCGCTTCGGCACGGGCAGCACGTCGATCCGCAGCACGCAGGATCTGCAACTGATCTCCGGCCTGCCGCCGCTCGTGCGCGAAGGCGACGCGTTCCGTGCGCAGGTCACGCTGCGCAACACGACCGACCGCGCGATGCAGGTCGTCGTGACGCCGCGCGTGACGGGCCTCGACGTCGCGCCGCAAACCGTGTCGCTGGCGGCGAACGCGGCGACCGAAGTCGCGTGGACGATCACCGTGCCCGAGCAGGCGCTCGATGCGGCCGGTGCGCTGAACTGGCGCATCGAGGCGGCCGAGCAAGGCGGCAAGCGCGCGACCGATGCGCTGGCCGTCGCGCAGAAGGTCGTGCCCGCGCTGCCGGTCACGGTGCAGCAGGCGACGCTCGCGCAGGTCGACGGCACGCTGACGGTGCCGGTGGCGGCCCCGACCGGCGCCGCGAACAACGCGCAAGGCCTGCCGCGCGGCGGCATCGCGGTATCGCTGCAGTCGAAGCTCGCCGACGGCCTGCCCGGCGTGCGGCGCTGGTTCGAGCGCTATCCGTATCGCTGCCTCGAACAGCAGACGTCGCGTGCGATCGGGCTGCGCGACCCCGCGCAATGGCAGGCGCTGATCGCGCGCATGCCCGTCTACCTCGACAGCGACGGGCTGGCGAGCTACTTCCCGCCGTCGTCCGACGATTCGCACCACGGCAGCCCGACGCTGTCGTCGTACCTGCTCGTGGTGTCCGACGAAGCCAGCCGTCTCGATCCGCGCTTCGCGCTGCCGGAAGACCTGCGCACGCAGCTCGAAGCCGGGCTCGCGCGCTTCGTCGACGGCCGCCTCGAGCGCAACGCGTGGGCGCCGCGCCAGGATCGCGACCTGCGCAAGCTCGCGGCGATCGAGGCGCTGTCGCGCTACGGCGCCGCGCAGGGCCGCATGCTCGGTTCGATCGAGATCGCGCCGAACCAGTGGCCGACGTCGGCGGTGATCGACTATCACGCGATCCTGACCCGCGTGAAGGACATCCCGCAACGCGACGAGAAACGCGCGCAGGTCGAACAGATCCTGCGGGCACGCCTGACGTACCAGGGCACGCAGCTCGTGTTCTCGACCGCGCGCGACGACGACCTGTGGTGGCTGATGACCAGCAACGAGACCAACGCCGCACGCCTCGCGCTGGAATTCGCGGGCGACCCGGCCTGGAAGGACGAAATGCCGCGCGTGACGGCCGGGCTGCTCGCGCTGCAACGCCAGGGCGCCTGGCAGACGACGACGTCGAACGCGCTCGGCCTGCTCGCGGTCGAGCGCTTCTCGCGGACCTACGAGAGCACGCCGGTCGCCGGCACGACGAAGATTGCGCTCGGCGGCAACGAGCGCTCGATCTCGTGGTCGCAGACGGCATCGGCCGCGCCCGCCGAGTCGCCCGCATCGGCAGCGCCGTCGGCGTCGGCCACGCCCGCGACCCGCGCGGCCGCCGCGCGCAGCGTGCTGATGCCGTGGCCGCGTGCGTTGCAGGGACCGGCCACGCTGTCGGTCACGCAGGACGGCACCGGCCGCCCGTGGGCGACCGTCGAAAGCCTCGCGGCCGTGCCGCTGCGTGCGCCGTTGGCGGCCGGCTACCGGATCACGAAGACCGTCACGCCCGTGTCGCCGGCCGTCAACGGCGTGCTGACGCGCGGCGACGTCGTGCGCGTGCATCTCGACATCGATGCGCAGAGCGACATGACGTGGGTCGCCGTCAACGACCCGATTCCGGCCGGTGCGACGATCCTCGGGTCGGGCCTCGGCCGTGATTCCGAAGCCGCGACACAGGGCGAGAAAACGCCGGACGGCGCGTGGCCGGCGTTCATCGAGCGCGACTTCGACGGCTATCGCGCGTACTACGACTATTTGCCGAAGGGCAAATTCTCGGTGGAGTACACGGTGCGGCTGAACAACGTCGGCACGTTCGGCCTGCCGCCGACGCGCGTCGAGGCACTGTATGCGCCGTCCGTGTACGGCCTGTGGCCGAACCCGCCGATGACCGTGAAGCCGGCCGACGCGGGCAAGTAACGAGCACGTGATGATCGATCTGGCTTTGCCGCGGCCGGCGCGTTTCGCCGGCCGCGTATTCGTCGCCGTCGTGCTGGCCGCGCCGCTCGTCGCGCATGCGCTGCCCGGCTACGACGACGTGCGCCGCAACTGGCGCAGCTCCGACTGGGTGCTGCTCGCGCGCGACGGCACGCCGCTGCAGCGCACGCGTGTCGACCTCGCCGAACGGCGCGGCGACTGGGTGTCGCTCGCCGACGTATCGCCCGCGTTCCGCGAGGCGATCGTCGTGTCCGAGGACAAGCGCTTCTACGAACACAGCGGCGTCGACTGGCGCGGCATCGCCGGCGCCGCGTGGGGCAACCTGTGGAACGAGCGCACGCGCGGCGCGTCGACCGTCACGATGCAGCTCGCGGGCCTGCTCAGCGATTCGCCGCGCCGCTCGGGCCAGCGCTCGCTGCCGCAGAAGGCCACGCAGGCCGTGAACGCGCTGTGGCTCGAACGCAGCTGGCGCAAGGACCAGATCCTCGAGGCCTATCTGAACCTGGTGCCGTTCCGCGGCGAGACGATCGGGCTCGGCGCGCTGTCGCAGGTGCTGTTCGGCAAGGCGCCGTCGGGCCTCGACGCGCGCGAGGCCGCGATCGCCGCCGCCCTCGTGCGGGCGCCCAACGCGGCCCCGGCGAAGATCGCCGAGCGCGCGTGCCGAATCCTGCGCGACATGCAGGCCGGGCAGGCGTGCGCGTCGCTCGACGGCTACGTGCAGCTCGTCATCGCGCGCCCTGCCAATACCGTACGCGACGACGGCGCCGCCCTCGCCCCGCACTTCGCGCGGCGCATCGCGGCCGAGGTCAAGCCGGCGGCCGGCGCGCAGGTCCGCACGACGCTCGACGCGCCGCTGCAGCGCTTCGCACGCGACACGCTGATGCGCGCACTGACCGAACTGAACGCGCCCGCGCACCGGCGCAACGTGCAGGACGGCGCGGTCGTCGTGATCGACAACGCGACCGGCGAGATTCGCGCATGGGTCGGCTCGTCGGGGGCGCTGTCGAGCGCGCGCGACGTCGATGCCGTGCTCGCGCCGCGCCAGGCCGGCTCGACGCTCAAGCCGTTCCTCTATGCGCAGGCGCTCGACGAGAAGCGGCTGACCGCCGCGTCGCTGCTCGACGATGCGCCGATCAACCTCGCCGCCGGCGGCGGCCTGTACATTCCGCAGAACTACGACAAGGATTTCAAGGGCTGGGTGAGCGTGCGCAGCGCGCTCGGCGGCTCGCTGAACGTGCCGGCCGTGCGCACGCTCGTGCTCGTCACGCCGCATCGTTTTGCGCGCACGCTGACCGCGCTCGGCCTGCCGCTCGCGCAGGAAGGCGACTACTACGGTTTCAGCCTTGCGCTCGGCAGTGCGGACGTCACGCTGCTGTCGCTGACCAACGCCTACCGCGCGCTCGCGAACGGCGGCGTCGCACGCAAGGTCGTCGACCTGCCGGCCGCGGCATCGACGCCGGCATCCAGCGCATCCGCCGCAGCGGCGGCCGCGCGGCCGGACGCGGGCACGCGCGTGTTCAGCGAAGCGGCCAGCTTCGTCGTCACCGACATCCTGTCCGACAACAACGCGCGCGTACGCACGTTCGGCTTCGACAACCCGCTCGCGACGCGCTTCTTCTCGGCGGTCAAGACCGGCACGAGCAAGGACATGCGCGACAACTGGACGGTCGGCTTCACGTCGCGCTATACGGTCGGCGTGTGGGTCGGCAATGCGGACGGCTCGCCGATGTGGGACGTGTCGGGCGTCACGGGCGCGTCGCCCGTGTGGTCGGCCGTCGTCGGCTACCTGCACCGCGACCTGCCGAGCCGCCCGCCGCGTGCGCCGGCCGGCGTCGAGACGCGCCGGATCGCGTTCGAGCGCGACATCGAGCCGGCCCGCAACGAGTGGTTCATCGCGGGCACGGCAATCGACACGATCCGGCTCGCGGCGCCCGTCACGCCGGGCAAGGACGGCGCACGCGCACCGCTGACGATTGGCGCGCCGACCGACGGCACGATCTTCGCGATCGACCCGGACATTCCGCCGAAGAACCAGCGGATCTGGTTCGAGCGCTCGGCCGGGCGCGCGACGAAGTTCGCGTGGCGGCTCGACGACAAGGTGATCGGGCATGCCGATCGCGTCGCGTGGCTGCCGTGGCCGGGCCGGCACCGGCTCGAACTCGTAGACGCGCGCGGCAACGTCGCGGATGCGATCGGCTTCGAGGTGCGCGGCGCGTTCGCGAAGCCGGCCGCGCGCAAGCCCTGAGCCGGCGAGCCGGCCCGACTGGCCGGGCATATTTGCTTTCGGCTGCGGCTGGGCGGAGAAGTCGAGTGCAGTCGCCCGATTCTTCAACCGGACCGGCCAAGCCGCAAATCGTTGTGGACGGGGTGAATTAGTTCGACAATACCGGGCACGCGCTGCATTCGGGCGCCGACGACGAACCGACGCAGGCCGATTCCCGACCGACAGCGATGACACCCGAAACCGAGCGGAAACTACTCCGGCATGGCGTACAGATCATCCCGCTCTTCCTGGGTCTGTATGCCGCCGACAGCCTGTGGGACGCGTATCGAAACGGCGGCATCCTGGAGTGCCATCAGGCTCGCATGCATCCCATGACCTGCTGGTGGATCACGCCGGACATGGGCGAGCACTTCCAGCGGCTGCTCGCCAGCCATTGGCACGTGCTCGGGCTCAGCATCCTGCTGAGCCTGTTGCTCGCTTACGTCATGGCGCCGGCCCGCCCCCCGCCCCCATAACGCGTCTGCCCGGCGGTACCCCGCCTACGGCACACCGAACGGGCGAGCAGCACCGCGGTTCAGGACATAGAATGACAGCAGCGCCGCATCCCCGACGCGCCCGGTTGCCTCATTCTCTCGATTGCCCGCGACCATGAACATTCGCCTTACGCGCTTCACCCGCCCCGCGCTGGGCGTCTTGTGCGTTGCAACGCTCGCCGCCCTCCAGGCCTGCAACGGCGATGCCTGTTTCGGCGTCGACGTGTGCTTCAACGACAACACGCAAACCGTCTCGCTGTCGGGCACGGCCGCGACGGGCGACGCGCTCGCGAGCGCGCAGGTGGCGGTCAATTGCGCGGTTGGCTCGGCAACGACGCTGACGGACGGCGGCGGCAACTACCGTGTGACGCTCAACGCGGCGCTGCCGTGCGTCATCACCGTGGCGTCGGGCGGCGCGAGCCTGCATTCGCTCGCCTATGCGGGCGGCACCTTCAACACGACGCCCGAGACCGAGCTGATGCTCGTCTATCTCGCGGCGCAACTCGGGACGAACACGGCCGGGCTGATCGGCAATTTCCAGGGCAGCCTGCGCTACCAGCGGGCCATGAACAGCCCGGACACCGTGCAGGCCGCGCAATCGGCCGTGGTCACGAACCTGCAGCAGCGCTATGCGGTCACGCTCGCCGCACCGGCGTTCCTGACCACCTCGTTCGTGGTCGGGCAACCGGGCGTCGATGGCGATCTCGTCGCGCTGGCCAAGGCTGGGGCGATTGATTCGAACGGACTGCCGGACCCGGTTGCCGTGTCTCTGTTGCAGCAGGCAGGCGCCGCGCATCCGCTGTAAGCCCCGCGAGGCGGGACGGGAAACGACTGTCAGGCGCCGCCTTCGCGCGCGTCGTCGGCCAGCAGCGCCCAGCGCTCGTGGTCGCGCCATTCGCCGCCGATGCGCAGATAGCGCGGCGAGAATCCCTCTTGCCTGAAACCGAGCCGCCGAACCAGCGCGATCGACGCATGGTTGGCCGGCTGGATATTCGCTTCGAGCCGATGCAGCCCGAGTTCGCCGAACGCGACGTCGATCGCCGCCCGCAACGCATCCGTCATCAGCCCCTTGCGGCTGAACTCCGCCATTCCGTAGTACGCAAGATAAGCGCTCTGAAACACCCCGCCGACGATCTCGTTGAGATTCACCACGCCGACCACCGCGCCCGATGCCCGCTCGCGCACGATGAATCCCACGTTCGGGCCCGTCAGGCAGCGGGCGAACCATTGATCGAAGCCGGCCTGGTCGATGAACGAATCGACCCACGGCAGATGATGGCTCCGGCTCGTGCGGTTGGCGTCGATCAGGTCGGCGGCGTCGGACCGGGCGGCGCGCTTCAGCAGAATCCGGTTCATGAGTCGGTCGGCAGGCGGCTTACGCCGCCTCCCCGCTCCCGCACACCACCGGCGCCGCCTGCTGCCGCGACAGATACCGCAGCAGCTTCGTCACCATCCACACGACGATGAACGACAACGCGACGAAGAACACCGCCAGCGGCGTCAGCACGTGAATCGACACGAAGCCGGCGAGGCCCATCATCGCGGACGACACGAGCAGCAGCGCACAGCCGAGGATCGCGCTCGTCAGGCCGGCGATATGCGGAAACAGCGAATTGCCCTTGGCCATCAGCGTCGGATACATCGCGCCCGCGCAGAAACCCATCACGAGCACCGGTGTCGCGAGCGTCCACACGCGCAGGCCGACGGTCAGCGCCAGCACCAGCATCGCGACCGACGCGCCCGCCATTACGCGCGCGCCGATCCGCAGCCGTTGCTCGGCGCTCGGCAGCCCGCGGCCGTGAATCCGGTTCGACAGGCCGCCGAGGAAATACATGAGGCCGATGCCGAGCGCGAGATAACCGAAGAAGGTCGGCGGCTTGTGCAGCGTGGTCTGCACCATGAACGGCCCGACGATGTTGAACACCAGCAGGATGCTGCAGCACAGCCCCTGTGCGAGGAAGCAGCTCTGGAACACCGGGCTGGCCAGCACCTTGCCCGCGTTCGCCATCAGCGTGCGCGGCTCGAGATGCACCGGCTTCGGCAAGGTTTCGCGGTAGCGCCACAGCAGCGCCCACATCGCCAACGAGTAGACCAGCAGGAACACCAGGCACGCGCGCCAGCCGAACCATTCCTGCAGGTGCGCCCCGATCACCGGCGCGATGATCGGCGCCAGCCCCCACGCGATCGACATGTACGTGAACGCGTGCATCAACGCCTGGCCGGAGAACGAATCAGTGATGATCGCCTTCGCCAGCAGGTTGGTGGTCGCGATCCCGAAGCCCTGCAGGCAGCGCGCCAGCACGAACGTCTCGAGGTTCGGCGCGCCGAGCGACAGCAGGCAGCCGATCGTGTAGATCACGAGCCCGAACGCGAGCACGCGCTTGCGGCCGTATGCGTCGGCGATCGGCCCGAAGATCAGCTGGCCCAGCGCGTAGGCCGCCATGTAGCCGGACACGCTCGACTGGATCGCCTGCGGCGTGGTCGCGAACGAACGGGCCATGTCGGGCAGCGCGGGCACGTAGATGTCGATCGCGAGCTGGCCGGCGGACGCGAACAGGCAGATCAGGAACAGCAGGAAGCGCGGCGAATTCGACTCGCGCGCGGGAGTGAGCGTGGCGTTCATGACGACTGGGAAGGAGATCGGGCAGCAGTGCCGCACGGTCGATGTTCGAATATCGAACATGCGTGCGAGGGTGGCGAATTCCGTATTGTGCCTGTTGTTGCACCGGGCGACAGGATGCCCCTGGCACGGGCGAGGTTGAATGCCGATGGCAGCCCGTTCCGACATGCGCCGATCGGCCCGCCGGCGGCGGTTTTAATGCTGATTTAAGCCAACGGCCGCATCGTCTCGGATGGCTCACTCCGTGAGCCGCACGTCATTGTTGATTCGATTAGTCTCGTTTGATGGAGATACGAAGATGCGATTCCGTTCGTATATGGCGGCGGGCGCGCTGGCGCTGGCGCCCGTGTTCGCCCTGGCCGGGCAGGCCGGCGCGGCGGCCGCCCAACCGATGTTCGTCAATGTCGACGGGCAGGCCGTGCCCGTGAAAGCCGAAACGCGTGTCGTCCAGACGGCCGTCGGCCCGATGAAGGTCAGCACGTGGAGCTGGCACAGCCCGCAAGGCGGCGCGAGCTTCGAGATGCAGACGTCGTCGGGCAGCCTGCCGCCCGCGGCAGCGTTACGGCAAATGCAGGTTGCGCAGTACCGGATGCAGGCGGCGCAGGCCCAGATGGTCGCGATGCAGCAGCAGATGATGGCGCTCCAGCACATCGCGCTCGCCAACGCATTCGCGATGCCGATGCCGCAGCCCGTCGGGTTCGCGATGGCGCCGTGGGCCATGCCGGAACCGGTCGTCGTGATCGTGCCGGTGCAACCTTCGGCGCGTTCGATGGCGCCCGCTCCCGCCCCGGCGGCGCCGGCACGGCCGGCCGCACGCGGGCCTGAAATCAAGGCCTGACGCGCGCGTCCGGCGCACGGGCGACCGGGGCCGCAAAACGAAACCGCCGGCATGTGCCGGCGGTTTTTCATGGGTGGCGCGATATCGCCACGACGCGGTGCTCAGTACTGCGCCTGGTCCGTCGGATTCTTGAAAAGCTGCTTCATCTCCGCCGACAGCGGATAGTTGAGGCTCACGCCCTTCGGCGGAATCGGCTGCATGAACCACTGGTCGTACAGCTTCTCGGCCGCGCCCGAGGTCTGCATCTTCGCGATCACGCCGTCGACGACGCGCTTGAACGCCGGATCGTCCCTGCGCATCATGCATGCATAGTTTTCGTGAACGAGCGGCGTGCCCGCGACCGTGTACGCACCCGGGTTGCGGTCCTTCGCGATCTCGCCGTACAGCAGCGGCTCGTCCATCACGAACGCCACCGCGCGCCCGGTCGTGACGTTCATGAACGCTTCGGCATGATCCTTCGCGCTGATGATCGTCATGTTCATCGCCTTCTCTTCGTTGAGCTTGCGCAGCAGGCGCTCGTCCGACGTACCGGCCGTCGTCGCGACGGTCTTGCCGGCCAGGTCCGCGAAGTCCTTCACGCCCGAATCCTTGCGCGTGCTGAAACGGATGCCGTAGAGAAAAATGCTGTTCGAGAACGCGGCCTGCCTTTGCCGTTCGAGCGTGTTCGTCGTCGAGCCGCATTCGAAGTCGATCGTCCCGTTCTGCAACAGCGGAATGCGGTTCTGCGACGTGATCGGGATTTCCTTCACCGCGAGGTTCGGCAGGTTCAGCTCCATCTTCAACTGGTCGATGACGCGCGACGCGATGTCCCGCGAGTAGCCGATGTTCTTCTGCTGGTTGTCCGAATACGAGAACGGCACCGACGACTCGCGAATGCCCAGCGACACGACGCCCGTGTCCTTGATCTTCTTCAGCGTACCGGTAAGGGCCTGCGCGTGCGCGGCGCCGGCCAGCGCACAGGCCAGCGCGACGGCGAGACAACGGAAACGGCGATCCATGCGTGTCTCCTGATGAAACGTTGATCGAATCGCGATCCTACGCCCGACAATATTCGCGTCACATCAGGGCAAGCGTAAGCAACCTTCCGCCCGAGCTCGATCCTGAAAGATGTTTTCCGTGCCGCGCAAACCGGGCCGCGCCACGCGGTTCGCCCGACCGCGCCGCGCACGGCCTCGCCCGTGCCGTCTGTGCCGGTCGTTCCAAACGCGCGTTCATGCTGCGACGCACCAACGGAATCGTTTGCGGCACCCCCTGTTTTTCTCGCGAAACGCACTCAAGAAGCCGCCGCGCACGCCGTTACCCAGTGCATGGCGCGTCGCAGCAACCCGCTGCAACCGTCAGACAAAAACACAAGGTCCGGCTCAGCCGGACCGGCGCCACCGCCGGCACGACGGTTATCTACGAGGATCAAGTTTCAACATGAGAGCCAAACGTTTCAATTTCGCGCTGGCGCGCCCCGCACATGCGCGCATGCTCGCCGGCATGCTGTCCGCCGCCGCCCTCCTGCCCCTCGCCGGCTGCGGCGGAGGCGGCGGCGACGGCAGCAACCCGTCTTCGTCCAACGCATCGCCCGCGCCGACACCCGCCCCGACGCCGGCTCCCACGCCCGCGCCCGCCCCGACCACCCCGCCCGCGTCGTCCGGCGGCAATGCATGCACGTCGCAGCAGGCCGCCGTGCAGATGGCCGCGCAGACCGCGCCGGCCGAGCCACCGGTCGATCACCTCATCGTCAAGCTGAAGACGCTGACGGCCACGCGCGCGATGGCGGCCATCGACAACGGCTCGCGACTCGACGCGGTGATCCAGCGCGCGATGACGCGCTGGACGGCGCCGGTGACCGGCAGCGCACGCGCGTACGCGAGCACGGTCGCGCAAACGCCGGTGAACGTGCAGGTCGAGCGCACGATCTCGAACGGCGCGGCCGTGCTGTCGCTCGGCCAGCGCATGGACGCCACCGATGCCGCCGCGCTCGCGCAGGCGTTCGCGGCCGACAGCGACGTCGACTACGCGGAACCGGATCACCCGATGCAGATCCGCGACACGCCGAGCGACCCGCTCTACAACCAGCAGTGGTACCTGTCCGACCCGGCCGCCGGCATCGACCTGCCGCCCGCTTGGAACGTGACCAAAGGTTCGCCGACCGTCGTCACGGCCGTGCTCGACACCGGCTACCGACCGCACGGCGATCTCGTCGGCAATCTGATCCAGCAGGGCTACAGTTTCATCAGCAACGTCAACACCAGCAACAACGGCCTGACGCGCGGCCCGGACGCCACCGATCCGGGCGACTGGGTCACGCAGCAGGAACTCGACAACGCCAACGGCCCGTACTATCACTGCGCAAGCCAGCCGAGCAACAGCAGCTGGCACGGCACGCGCGTGATGGGCGTGATCGGCGCGACCGCCAACAACGGCACCGGCGTCGCCGGCGTCTCGTGGCTCAGCCGAATCCTGCCGGTGCGCGTGCTCGGCAAGTGCGGCGGCGTGACGAGCGACATCGCCGACGGCATGCGCTGGGCAGCCGGCATTCCCGTCAACGGCGTGCCGAACAATCCGAACCCCGCGAAGATCATCAACCTGAGCCTCGGCGGGGTCGGCGCATGCAGCACGACGTTCCAGCAGGCGATCGACGACGTGACCGCGAAAGGCGTGACCGTGGTCGTCGCGGCCGGCAACGACGGCCTGTCGACCGGGCTCGACCAGCCCGCGAACTGCCGCGGCGTGATCACCGTCGGCGCGACCGACGCGACGGGCCGCCGCGCATCGTTCAGCAACTTCGGCGCCGATGTCGCGCTGAGCGCACCGGGCGTCAACGTCCTGTCGACGTCGAACACCGGCACGACGACGCCGGGCTCGGACACCTATGGCCCCGCGAACGGCACCAGCCTCGCGGCGCCGCAGGTGACGGGCGTCGCCGCGCTGATGCTGTCGGTGAACGGCAACCTCACGCCCGCGCAGATCCTGCAGAAGCTGCAAGGCGGCACGCGCGCGGCGAAGCTGGCCGCCGGCACGTCGTGCACCGCGCTGCCGGCAGGCTCGGGCATCCTCGATGCGGGGGCCGCCGTCGCGACCGCGAACCAGTAACCGGCACCTCGTTCGACGCGGCCGCGCCCCTGCCGACATCGCAGGCGCGCGGCCTTTTCATGACGGGCGATCGAACGCGACTGCACACGCGCGCCGCCTCGATCACGCATCTCGAAATAACGCCTGACAAAAGGGTTGACGCTTCGCACAGCGAGCCATTACCATCGCCCCCGTCTAGTTACATGGAGTGTTCTGTGAACACCGATGCGAGTTGTAGTTGGTCCCTGGCCAACTTGACTGCTGCCTGAGGAAAACGCGCAGAGCCTCGTCTTCTGCCGCATCCCGGGAAGCAGGATGCGGCGCCCTTCCGGCCTGACCACGGGCCAGATCTCCCGCCGAATTTTCGATGTTGTCGAATGCACGCGACGCGCCGTCGCGCGCGCGCTCTCCGTTCGCGTGCCGTCCGGCCGCGCGCCTCGTTGCGCGCGCCGCCGCCGATCGCCCGCGCCGATTCTCCGCAACCGACAGGAGTGCAGATGAACTCAGACGACAGTAGTCGATTACCGCTCGCCGGTGCGACGCCGCGCATCGACACGCCGCGCGCATCCTGCGCGCCGGCGAGCGTTCCCGCCTTTACCGATCCACAGCCGATCGCGCCTGACGCGACGCGGCGGGGAGCGTTCGTGCGTCGATGACGTCACGGTCGCTCCCCGCCCGCCGCCTCGTGCGCAAGGAGCGACTCATGACGACACGACACAACACCTCGCACAAGAAACAGCGCGGCTTCATCAAAGCCGGCGCCGGCCAGCAGAACGACCCGCGCATCATGCGCGCCGCGCAGGAAGCGGCCCGCCCGCTCGAAGACACGCTGAAGTCGCTGCACACCAGCACGCGCGGCCTCACCTACGACCAGGCCGCCGGCCGCCTGCAGCACGACGGCCCGAACGAAATCGCGCACGACAAGCCGCCGCACTGGACCCGCCAGTTGCTGCTGTCGTTCCACAACCCGTTCGTCTACGTGCTGCTGGTGCTGGCCGCCATCAGCTTCTTCACCGACGTCTACTTCGCGGCGCCCGACGATCGCGACTACGTCGGCATGACGATCCTGCTGACGATGGTCACGATCAGCGCGCTGCTGCGCTTCGTGCAGGAATTCCGGTCGCTGCGCGCGGCCGAGAAGCTCAAGGCGATGGTCCGCACGACCGCGACCGTGCAGCGCGCCATGACCGACACGTCGGAACCGACGCGCCGCGAGGTGCCGATGCGCGAAGTCGTGACCGGCGACATCGTGCATCTTTCCGCCGGCGACATGATCCCCGCCGACGTGCGGCTGCTCGCGTCGCGCGACCTGTTCATCAGCCAGGCCGTGCTGACCGGCGAGGCGCTGCCCGTCGAGAAGTACGACACGCTCGGCGCGGTGGCCGGCAAATCCGCGGGCACGCACGCGACCGGCGCGGCCAACGGCGCACCGGCATCGCTGCTCGATCTCGAGAACGTCTGCTTCATGGGCACCAACGTCGTCAGCGGTACGGCAACGGCCGTCGTCGTCGCGACCGGCGAAGACACGTACTTCGGCTCGCTCGCGCGCAACGTCGTGAGCCACAAGCGTATCGAGACGAGCTTCGACCGCGGTGTCGCGAGCGTCAGCTGGCTGCTGATCAAGTTCATGTTCGTGATGGTGCCGATCGTGTTCATGATCAACGGGCTGACCAAGGGCGACTGGCTGAGCGCACTCACGTTCGCGCTCGCGGTGGCCGTGGGCCTCACGCCCGAGATGCTGCCGATGATCGTCAGCGCGAACCTCGCCCGCGGCGCGGTCGCGATGGCGCGCCGCAAGGTCGTCGTCAAACGGCTGAACTCGGTGCAGAACTTCGGCGCGATGGACGTGCTGTGCACCGACAAGACCGGCACGCTCACGCAGGACAAGATCATCCTCGAACACCACCTCGACCTGTCCGGCCACAAGAACGAGGACATCCTGCGGCTCGGCTGGCTGAACAGCTTCCACCAGAGCGGCCAGAAGAACCTGATCGACATCGCGGTCGTCGCGCGCGCCGACGAGATCGGCGAACGCGTGAAGCCGCAGGGCTACAAGAAAATCGACGAACTGCCGTTCGACTTCGTGCGGCGCCGTCTGTCGGTCGTCGTCGAGGATACGCGCGGCACGCACCTGCTGATCTGCAAGGGCGCGGTCGAGGAAATGCTGGCCGTCTCCACGCACGTGCAGGATGAGGACGGCGTGCGTCCGCTCGACTTCGTGGCCCGCAAGCGGCTGCTCGAACAGGCCACCGCGTACAACGAGGACGGTTTCCGCGTGCTCGTGCTCGCCACGCGCACGATCCCGCGCGGCGAAGAACGCGCGCAATACCGCACCGCCGACGAACACGATCTCGTCGTGCGCGGCTTCCTGACCTTCCTCGATCCGCCGAAGGAATCGGCCGCGCCGGCGCTCGCCGCGCTGCGCGAGAACGGCGTCGCGGTGAAGGTGCTGACGGGCGACAACCCGACCGTCACGATGAAGGTGTGCCGCCAGGTCGGCCTCGAACCCGGCAAACCGATGCTCGGTACGGAAATCGAAGCGCTCGACGATGCGACGCTCGCGCAGGTGGTCGAACGCACGACCGTGTTCGCGAAGCTCACGCCGCTGCAGAAGGCGCGCATCGTCAAGGCGCTGCAGGCGAACGGCCACACGGTCGGCTTCCTCGGCGACGGCATCAACGACGCGCCCGCGCTGCGCGACGCGGACGTCGGCATCTCGGTCGACAGCGGCGCCGACATCGCGAAGGAAACCGCCGACATCATCCTGCTCGAAAAGAGCCTGATGGTGCTGGAGGAAGGCGTGATCAAGGGCCGCGAGACGTTCGGCAACATCCTGAAGTACCTGAACATGACCGCCAGCTCGAACTTCGGCAACGTGTTCTCGGTGCTCGTCGCCAGCGCGTTCCTGCCGTGGGAGCCGATGCTCGCGACGCAACTGCTGGTGCTGAACCTGATCTACGACACGTCGCAGATGCTGCTGCCGTGGGACAAGATGGACCCCGAGTTCCTGAAGAAGCCGCGCAAGTGGGAAGCCGGCAACATCAGCCGCTTCATGCTGTGGGTCGGGCCGACGTCGTCGGTGTTCGACATCACGACGTACATCCTGATGTGGACCGTGTTCGGTGCGGGCGCGCTGTATCACCTGAACGGCGGCGCGAGCGGCCAGATCGTGATGAACTCGGGCTGGTTCATCGAGAGCCTCGTGTCGCAGACGCTCGTCGTGCATCTGCTGCGCACGCAGAAGATCCCGTTCCTGCAGAGCACGGCGTCGCTGCCGGTGCTGCTGTCGACCTTCACCGCGATCGCGATCGGCTGCTGGCTGCCGTTCTCGCCGTTCGCGGAGGCGATCGGCTTCATGCACCTGCCCGGCACCTACTGGCTGTGGCTCGCCGCGACGATGGTCGGCTACATCGTGCTCGCGCAGATCGTCAAGACGATCTACGTGCGCCGCTACAAGCAGTGGTTCTGATCGCGCGTGGATGACGATGCGCCGGCCCGTGCTCGCGAGCGCCGAGCGGGCCGGCGCGGCGTGCGCATCGAGCCACGCCCATGCAACGGGCCGCATCAGCGGCCCGTTTTTCATTCAGCATCGTTCGCACCGAACAGCTGCGCACACACCGCGCGCCCTTCGTCGGTCAGCGCGGCGCTGCCGGTACCGTCCTCGTTCAGCGTCGTCGCGCTCAGGCCCGCGGCGTCGAGCTGCGTCAGCACGCGGCGCAACGTGCTCATCGGCAGTTGCGCGCGCTTCGCGATCTTCGGCAGCGACCACGTCTTGCCGGCCGGATCGCTGGCGGCTTCGTTCAGCGTCGCGAGCGTGGCGACGAGTGCGGGATCGAGCGGGGATTCGTCGGTTTCGGAAGTCATCGGTTTGGGTTCGTCGGCCGGCGTCGCGCCGGCAAGCAGGGAGAAAACGCTCGCGGACACTATACGCCGCGTCACGCGCCCTTGAGCGCGCTGCGCATGAACGACACGAAACGCGCGGTGACGGGATCGTCGCGATCGGACAGCCACGCGAGCCCCACGCGCCACTTCGCGTCCCGGCCGTCGAGCGGCAGCACCGTCGCGTCGCGCAGCAGGTACCGCGCGCTCGACGGGATGAACGCGACGCCGACGCCGGCCGCGACCGAGGTCAGCACCGACTGCACGTCCTCCGCCTGCTGCATCACGTGCGGCACGAAGCGGCGCTCGACGCACCACCGGTCAATCTGCGCGGCCAGCCCCGGGCCGCGCGCACGCTGCAGCGCGATGAAGCCGATCTCGTTGAGCACGTCGAGGTTGGCCGGCACGCGCTTGAAGCCCAGGTGAGGCGGTACGGCAAGCCCGAGCGCTTCGTCGGTCACCTTGAACGACGACAAGCCGTCGTCGGCGGGCAGGCGCAGGAAACCGGCGTCGAGCTTGCCGGCACGCAGCCGGCGCGTCTGTTCGGACGACGACAGGTCGCTCAGCGTCACCGCGATACCCGGATTGCAACGGCGGAATTCGGCGATCAGCTTCGGCACGAGCGTCAGCACGGACAGGCAGATGCCGAGCCGCAAATGCCCGCGCTGGCCACTGGTCGCTTCCCGCGCACGCGCCAGGATTTCGTCCGCATCGCGCACGAGCGCCTGCGCGTCGGGCAGGAAGCGTTCGCCGAACGGCGTCAGCTCCGCGCCATGCCGGCCGCGCTCGAACAGCTTGCCGCCGAGGCTTGCCTCCAGCGCGCCGATCTGCTTGCTGAGCGCAGGCTGGCTCATGTGCAGTGCATCGGCCGCGCGGCTGAAATGGCACAGCTCGGTCACCGTCAGGAACGTGCGCAGCAGTTTCAGTTCCATTCTTCAACGGAATCATAATGATCGAAATATTCATTTTACCGATCGAACGCAATGGCGTTCAATACGGACATGCCCTTCCCGGAATTCACCTTCATGTCCCTCGATCCAGCGGCCGACTGCGTGGCCGAATCATCATGCGATGTCGCGGGTGCAAACGCATGCGCGGTTGCCGCCGATACCCGCGCGCCGAAGCGACGTGCCGAACGCACGGACGGGCGCAGCCGCCGCTTTCGCTTCGGCGATGCGCTGGAAGAGGCGCCGCCACGCGCGGTGACGGGTTCGATCGCGATCAGTTTCGCAGTCGTGTCGCGGCGGAACTGGCCGCGCTGAACCGCGCACCCGCCCGCCTTTCTCCCCACCCGCACCGCTGCCCGGCAGCGCGAAAACGACCGGAATCCTCCCGTATCACGCGTCATTGCGCGTCATCCGATCGTCATCGCCCGGCGATCGACCGTATAATTTCCCGCACCCGCTGACCGCCCACGCATTCCGCGCAGCCGCATCGCGCGTGAAAAGGAGACTTTCGCTTGACCGGCCTCATCGCGCGCCTGCCTCGCGCCCGGACCACCCTGATCCTCGCCCTGTCGTTCCTGCTGCTCGCATTCGCCACGAATGCGTCCGCGCAACGCGTGCAGCCGCATCGCACCGCCCATGCGCAACCGCATGCCCATACGAAGGCCGTCAAGAAGAAACCCCATCGCAAGAAAAAGGCCGTCAAGCATCGCCGCTCGCGCGTGACGCATCAAGCGGCCAAACGCCACGCGGCGCCCGCGCCGCAGCAGCGGCGCGCGAAACGCACGACCGCCGTGCGGCCACGCCCGCCCGCGAAACCGAAATTGCTCGCCAGTTGCGGCTACACCCCGCGCGCGGTCGGTTCGCTGCATTCCCGCGCGGCCTACGTGCTCGACGTCGATTCCGGCACCCCGCTGCTGGCGCGCAACGCACGCACCGTCCGGCCGATCGCCTCGATCTCGAAACTGATGACGGCCGTCGTCGCGCGCGATGCCGATCGTCCGCTGAACGGCGTGCTGCGCGTGACCGCGCGCGATCGCGACACGATCAAGTTCACCGGTTCGCGCCTGCAGGTCGGCTCGGAACTGTCGCGCCGCGAGATGTTCCATATCGCGCTGATGTCGTCGGAGAATCGCGCGGCCGCCGCGCTGAGCCGCGACTATCCGGGCGGGCGCGCCGCGTTCGTCAAGGCGATGAACCGCGAAGCGCGCCGGCTCGGCATGCGGCATACGCACTTCCGCGAGCCGACCGGCCTGTCGCCACACAACGTGTCGACGGCGGAAGATCTCGCGCGGCTCGTCGGCGCGGCCGCGCAGGACCCGCTGATCCGCTATTTCTCGACCGATCTGTCGACCACCGTGCGCCCCGGCGACGGTGAACTCGTGTACGTGAATTCCGACCCGCTCGTACGCTACCGCCGCCTGCCGATCCGGCTGCAGAAAACCGGCTTCATCAACGAATCGGGGCACGGCGTCGTGATGCGCATGCGCGTGAAAGGCCGCCGCGAAACGGTCGTGCTGCTCGGCGCGGCGACGCGTGCCGGCGTATCGAGCGACGCAATCAAAATCCATCGCTGGCTGTCCTGTTCGATCCAGTAGACGCACACGGGCAGCCGGCGAGCTCACGCGACGGGAGCGACGCCATGCAGGACGAATACCGCTTCAACGCGTTCGGCCGGCTGCTCGCCGTGGTGCGCACGGACGGCCGCTGGGCCGTGTTCGATCTGGGGGCCGAAGGCAAGCGGCGCCCGGCCAATCTGCAGATTCCGTCCTCGCTCAGCGCGGACGAACTTGGCCAGTACCTCGGCGATCTGCTGCACGAAAACGCGACCCCGCGATACAGCGAAGTCGTACCGGTCGCGCATCGACATACGTAATCGCACCGGGTAGTGCCACCAGTCGGCGATCAATTCGACAGTTAAACTTGCAAGTTTAACTGTCGTGTTCTATGATTCGCCGCATGAACCCGCCACGCAAACCCGGCGTTTCCGCCGAAACCGTCGCCGCCGACCTGACCCTCGCGGTCGGCCAGCTCATCCGCCGGCTGCGCTCCGAGGTCGATTCCGAAGGGCTCGGCATGTCGCAGACGAGCGCGCTCGCGCGGCTCGAACGGCACGGGCCGATGACGACCGCCGATCTCGCGCGCGCCGAAGCGATGAAGCCGCAATCGATGAAGACGATCCTCGCGAGCCTCGAGGAGGACGCACTCGTCGAGCGCGAGCCCCATCCGACCGACGGCCGCCAGATCCTGTTCAAACTCACCGCCGCCGGCCTCGCCGCACGACGCAAGCGCAACGCCGCGAAACACCAGTGGCTCGGCGCCGCGATCGAGAAACTCGATCCGCAAGACATCGACACGCTTGCCGCGGCCATCCCGCTGATCCGCCGCATCGGCGAGCAATGAACCCGGCCGGCGCGTCGCGCTGCATGCGCGCCGGCTTTCCTTGCCCTTTTTCCCGGAGCCCATCATGAGCGCAACGCGTCTCGACACGAACACGGCGCTGGTCGTCATCGACCTGCAGAAAGGCATCGTCGCCCTCCCCACCGCGCACCCGGTCGCGCCGGTGATCGCCCGCACCCGCGAACTGCTCGACGCGTTCCGCAGCCGCGGCCTGCCGGTCGTGCTGGTCAACGTCGCGGGCGGCGCACCGGGCCGCACCGAGCAAGCGCCGCGCACCGCGCAGCTTCCGGCCGACTGGACCGAACTCGTACCCGAACTGAACCGCCAGCCAGGCGACCACGTCGTGACGAAGCGGACCTGGGGCGCCTTCACCGGCACCGGTCTCGACGCGCACCTGAAGGCAGCCGGCGTCACGCAGATCGTGCTGACCGGCGTCGCGACGAGCATCGGCGTCGAATCGACCGCGCGGCAGGCCTACGAGCTCGGCTACAACGTGACGCTCGCCGTCGACGCGATGACCGACCTCAACGCGGATGCGCACGTCAACAGCATCGAGCGGCTGTTCCCGCGCCTCGGCGAGACCGGTACGACGCAGGACATCGTCGCGCTGCTCGACCGGCGCGGCGCGTGAGCGATCCACGCATCCAGCCGGCGCCAGGCCGCGCGGCCGGCCGGCTCGATCCGTCGATCTGGAAAGTCAGCGCGGTCGCGACGCTCGGTTCGCTGCTGTCGCAGCTCGACGCGACGATCGTCAACGTGTCGCTGTCGAGCCTCGCGACCGATCTGCATGCCAGCCTGGCGACGATCCAGTGGGTGACGAGCGGCTACCTGCTCGCGCTGACGCTGGTGCTGCCGCTGAGCGGCTGGCTCGTCGACCGCATCGGCGCGAAGGCGCTGTACCTGTGGTGCTTCTCGGCGTTCACGCTCACGTCGGCGCTGTGCGGGCTCGCATGGTCCGCGCCGTCGCTGATCACGTTTCGCGTGTTGCAAGGCGTCAGCGGCGGCTTGCTCGCGCCGATGGCGCAGATGATGATCGCGCGCGTCGCCGGCCAGCAGATGGCGCGCGTGATCGGCTATGCGGCGGTGCCGGTGCTGCTCGCGCCGATCCTCGGCCCGGTCGTGGCCGGCGCGATCCTGCAGCACGCGTCGTGGCGCTGGCTGTTTCTGGTGAACCTGCCCGTCGGCGCGCTCGCGCTCGCACTGGCCGCGCGGTTCCTGCCTGGCGACCGGGACGATGCGCCGCGGCGGGCACTCGACTGGATCGGCCTCGCGTTGCTGTCGCCGGGCCTCGTGCTGTTCCTGTACGGCGTCGAACGGATCGGCTCGGTGCCCGGTGTTGCGGCGGTCGCGGGTTCGGCGCTGCTGCTCGTCGCGTTCCTGCGCGTCGAGCGCCGCCAGCGCGAACATGCGCTGATCGATCTCGCGCTGTTTCGCTCGCGCGTGTTCGGTGCGGCAGCCGGCACGCAGTTCCTGTCGAACGGCGCGCTGTATGCAGGCCAGATGCTGATTCCGGTGTTCCTGATCCAGGCATGCGGGCGCTCGCCGGGCGAGATGGGCTGGCTGCTCGCGCCGCTCGGGCTCGGCATGCTCGTCACCTATCCGTCGATGGGCGCGCTGACGGGCCGGTTCGGCGTGCGCCGGCTGGCCGCCGCCGGTGCGTTGCTCGCACTCGTCGCCACGCTGCCGCTCGTGTTCCTCGCGCTGACCGGCTACGATCCGCGCGTGCTCGTCCCGGCGCTGTTTCTGCGCGGCATGGGCCAGAGTGCGATCGGCGCGCCGTCGATCGCCGCCGCGTATGCATCGGTCGAACGCCGCGACCTGCCGATGGCGACCACGTCGCTCAATATCGTGCAGCGGCTCGGCGGCCCGACGTTCACCACGCTATGCACGCTGTTCCTCGCGTGGCGGCTGCAGGCCGAAGCGGCGTCGGTCGGCGGCACGCCGGCCGTCGCGTATGCGTGGGCGTTCGGCCTGCTGTGCGCGCTGCATGCGGCGAGCTTCGCGACGACGCTGCGGCTGCCGTTGCGCTCGGCCGGTGCAGGCGGCGGCGACTGACGAACCGGCAACGCACCGGCCGGTTCGCGCTGAACCCGGGCCGCGCCGCACCGCGTGCACGGCCTCCCGCTACGGCAGCCACATCGGCACGATCGACGCCACCAGCAGCACGCCGAGCCCCGCATTCAGGCAGCGCCATTGCCGCTCCGTGCGCAACACGCGTGCGAACAGCAGCCCGGCGAAACACCACAGCGACAACGACGCCATCGCCGCCACGCCGAATGCAAAACCGAGCAGCACGCCGAGCCGCGCCGGCCCCGACGCGAGCGCCGCGAACGACGCGGCCGCACCGAGCGTCATCGCCCAGCCTTTCGGGTTGTGCCACAGCATCCACACGCCGCTGACGAACCCTTGCGGCCGGTGCACGTCGACATCGAGCCGCGGCTTGCCGCCACGGCCGATGCGCAACGCCAGCCATATCAGGTACGCCGAGCCGACCGCCTTCATCAGGAACTGCAACGCAGGCAGCGCGAGCAGCACACTGCCGAGCCCGGCGGCGGCCGCCGCCGCCATCGACGCCAGGCCCGCGGCGATGCCCGCCATCAGCGGCAGCGAACGCCGATAGCCGAAATGGGCGCCCGATGCGGTCGCCAGCGTCGTCGCGCCACCCGGCGTCACGGTGGACACGATCACGAACAGCACCAGCGGCAGATAGTCGTGAAGCGGCACGAGGGGTCCAGGTCGTCGTAATCGAAGCCCCGTTTTTACCTGCGATCCTTGCATTACGACAGCGAAACCTTTTGATGCCTGTCATTAGCGATCATAATGCGACGCATGACACGCAATCTCGACCTCGCGCTGCTGCGCGCATTCGTCTCGGTCGCCGATCATCGCAGCATGACGGCGGCCGGCCACGCGCTGCACCTGACGCAAGGCGCGATCAGCCAGCAGGTCGCGCGGCTCGAAATGCTGTCCGGCCCGCTGTTCGTCCGCGAGCATCGCAACCTGCTGCTGACGGCGGCCGGCGAGCGGCTGCTCGAACAGGCGCGACGGCTGCTCGCCGCCCACGATGCGCTGCTCGCCGAACTGACTGCCGGCGCGGTGGAAGGCACGGTGCGTATCGGTGCGCCGCAGGATCTGGTCGGCACCTGTCTCGCGCCGATCCTGAAAAGCTATACCCACGCGCATCCGCAGGTCGCGCTCACGCTCGTGTGCGCGGCGTCACCGGAGCTGCGGCGCGGGCTCACGCACGGCAACCTGGACGTCGCGCTGATCGAGGCTCCGGTCGGGTCGTCGCGCGGCGAGTGCATCGCCGTCGACCGGCTGGTCTGGGTCGGCGCGAAAGGCGGCACCGCGCACCGGCACTCGCCGCTGCCGGTATCGATGGTCGCGCAGACCTGCGCATTCCGCCCGACGGTGCTCGACGCATTGCGCGGCTGCAATCGCCCGTGGCGCACCGTGTTCGAGAACGGCAGTTTCGATGCCACGGCCGCGACCGTGCGCGCCGATCTCGCCGTAACCGTCTGGCTCGCGTCCACCGTGCCGCCCGACCTCGATATCCTGCCGGCCGGCGGCGGCCTGCCCGCCCTGCCGAATTTCTCGATCAACCTGCATGTGCCGCGCGGCCAGCACACGGCGGCCGCGACGGAACTGGCCCGCTACCTGCGCAATGGTTTCGCGCGCCTGCGCGCGCTCGCGTAGCGCCGCATCGCGCTACACCGTGCCCGGCTCCTGCGGCGCGGGCGTCGTGCCCGCCGCCTCCAGCGCCTGATGCAGCGTGGCGAAGATGCACGACGCGCCGACCACCTCGGTGATCCCGTGACGATCCATGTCCGCACGCAGATAGCGGTTCACGCGCCCGAACAGCACGCCGATCCCGCGCGCATGCAGCGCCCTGACGAGATCGGCCAAGGTCCGCGCGGCCGAATAGTCGACATCGGTGATCGCGCCCGCGTCGACGACGAACCAGCGCGGCGGCACCGGCGCCGCGTCGACGAGTTCGGTCACTTCGGCAGCGAACAGGTGATCGTTCGCGAAGAACAGGTCGGCGCCGAACCGGTAGACGATCAACCCGGGCGCCGTCATCGCGCCGCGCCGGGTCGGCACCGGCTGCCAGCGCCCGTTGCCGGCGACCGGTTCGAGCACCATCGTGTGCGGCTGGTAGCTGTGGCGCACGTGCCGCATCAGCGACAGCGCGACCGCCAGCAGGATGCCCTGCTCGACGCCGAGCGTCACGACGGCCGCGGCCGTGATCAGCGCGAGCGTGAATTCGCCGGGGCTTTCCTCGCGGATCGCCGCGAGGCTGCGCACGTTGATCAGCCCGAGCGCGATCGTGAACACGATGCCGGCCAGCACCGCATGCGGCAGATACTGCAAATACGGGCTGAAGAACAGCAGCACGATGCCCACGACGACGGCGAACGCGAGATGGCCGACCTGGCTGCGCACGCCCGCGCCGTCGGCCATCGCCGTCTGCGTCGGGCTGCCATTGACGACGAACGCACCGCCGAGCGCCGCCGCCGCGTTCGCGGCCGCGAGCCCGAGGATGTCGGCGTTGGTGTCGACGTCCTCGCCGTACTGCTGCGCGAACACCCGCGCGGCGGCCGCGCTCTGCGCGATGATCATCACGAAGCACGACGCGGCGACCGGTACGAGATCGAGGAACTGCTGCCACGTGACCGACGGCCAGCGCAGCGGCGGCAAGCCGCCCGCCACGGGCCCGAGCACCGCGATGCCGTGCGCGGCGAAGCCGAACGCCGCGCTCGCGGCGATACTGCCCGCCACCGCGATCATCGGCATCGGCACCCGCGGCAGAAACCGCTTGCACGCGAGAATCGCGCCGACGACGAGCGCCGCGAGCGCGAGCGTCGGCCGGTGCGCGTGAACCAGGTGCGTGACGACGTAGTCGAGTTGCGCGAGGCTGCGCGACGCCGAGTACGGCACGGACAACCCGAGCATGTCGCCGAGCATCGCGATCGATACCTGCACGCCGACGCCGGCGAGGAAGCCGACCAGCACCGTGCGCGACAGGAAATCGGCGAGAAAACCGAGCTTGAAGATGCGTGCGAGCAGCAGCATCGCGGCGGTCAGCAACGCGACCATGCCGGCCAGCGCCGCATAGTCGGCGCTGCCGGCCGGCGCCATCGACGACAGCCGGCTCGCGAAAATCGTCGCGGTCGCGGAATCGGCGGCGACCACGAGATGGCGCGACGCGCCGAAGCACGCGAACGCAACGAGCGGCAGGAACACCGTGTAGAGCCCCGTGACGGCCGGCATGCCGGCGATGCGCGCGTAGCCGAGCACCTGCGGGATGTCCATCGACGCGAGCGACATGCCCGCGAAGATGTCGCGCATCGCCGCCGCCCGGCGGATCGGGAGGATGCCTTTCAGCAGCCGCACGCGTGACGGACGGCTTTCGTTGGAATCTTGCATGGGTGAAATGCGTGAGGTCGAGTGACGGGGGCCACGAACGGGTGCGCGACGATGTCGCGTGTCGCTCACCGTCGCCGGACGGGCCGGACAGGCCCGCACGCCAACGCGAGCAGCACGCCGACGACGCCTGCGACGTCCGCATGATTGCATGGATCGCGGATCGTGCGTAGCGAAGCGCAAAGCCCTGCCGTCATGGTTTCCGGCCGATTGCATGCTGGCGGGCGACGCGTCCGGCCACCGGCTCGCGCGCCGGTTTGCGGTGATGTCGATTCGCGGCTCGCCTTCACCCTGATGCAGAGGATACCTGCACAACGGTGAGCCGATTCGGGAGCCGATCGCCCCGCCTTCACGGCACGCGTCCGGAACCCGATGGCACAATCACGGTCCCTTTCATGTGCCCTTCATCGGGCGCGCGCCGCATCGCGGCGCCGATTCAACGCACGAGAAAGCCCCTGTCCGCCTCTATGACCCTGAACGAATCCTGG
>Ga0268252_1000311_pt1 | contig 33266 bp, 23 predicted proteins | sample AgamicMgSfrz_FD_200244 | JGI IMG/M metagenome (GOLD analysis project Ga0268252, IMG submission 200244) | Agave microbial communities from Guanajuato, Mexico - Mg.Sf.rz (v2) (version 3) | ecosystem: Host-associated > Plants > Phyllosphere > Phylloplane/Leaf | place: Guanajuato, Mexico | collected... | reverse complement strand
CGCGGTAACAGCTAGCTTTTTTGGAAATCGTCAAGAACTAGGAGACGAATACGGCTATTATGCGGGAAGAACGTTAAGTGGTACGGCTGTTTATGTATTGCCTGGTTTAGCTGCATCGGGTGCAGCTTTGACCCAATCCCTTGTAACAGTGTATACAGGGAAAACGGGTTCTGGAAAATCAATGGCTGCCAATCGAGATATTTATGAGGCTGCATTAAGTGGTGCAAAGGTGTTGTTGTTGGATCCAAAGTCAGAACGCAAGGACATCTGTAAATGGGATGAAAAATTAACTGAATTGGGAAGCGAGCTTAACTTTATTTCTTTTTCGACAAAAGATGAAGATGCAGGGAAATTAGACCCGTTTCTTTTATTTGATAACAGAGCCGAAGCTGTCGAAGTTTCCCGAGAAATAATCTATTACTTGTTAAACATTAATATTCGAAATGATAGTGCGAAAAGTTCAATTGTGACAAAGGCTGTTAAGCGTGTTGGTCAATTGGCAGAGCCTTCTATTCGATTTGTAAAAGATGAGTTACGAAATTTAGTGAACGAAAATGACGCCCTGCCAGAAGATCATCGACCAATGGCATTGGAGTTAGCTTCTATCTTAGAAGAATTTGAAGATGTGTCACTAGCTCGTTTGATCTTTGGAAAACGTATGAATGATGAAAACGTCTTGAATTACGCGAATCAATTTAATGTACTGCAAGTTGATAATTTGCAGTTACCGAAAAAGAGCACGCCACCAGAAGAGTATACAGAAGCTAACATTGTGTCAGTAGCTATTCTGTTTAGTTTGACAGCATACATGATGAAATTTTTACGGATGTTCCAAAATGAATTAACGGTTGTTGCGATTGATGAAGCGTGGAACTTCTTCCAAAACCCAGCAGGGGAGCGTTTGATTGATCGTTTATTCCGTGAAGGACGTTCCTTGTTTTCACCGATTTATTTAATGACTCAAAACTTAATGGATATTCCAAGCAGTATGCGAGGTCAGATTGGTACAGCATATTGCTTCCGTACAGATATACCAGAAGAGATTGAAACGATTCAAGAGTTTATGAAATTAGAAGATAGTGCAGGTCTAGAAGATATGATGCCTAAAATGCAGTCAGGTTATTGCTTGTATCGTGACTTGCATCAACGAACAGGCGTAATGCAGGTTCGTATCTTACAAGAGCATCTATTTGATGCATTTGACACGTCTATAGACGTCAGAGAGCTTGCAAGTCAAATGTAGAAGGCTTAACCCTTCGTTCTAACAAAAAACGAAGGGTAAGTCTTTTAGAAGGTTTAGAGAGAAGGAGAATAAAAATGAAAAAAATATTAACCCTTATTTCAATCATTTCAATTGTGGGTGTGCTTGCAAGTTGTGAGAATAAGGAAACAAGTACAGAGCCAAAGCCAAAAACATGCGAACAAATTGAGCCCTGTAAAACGGCTTTACAGTATGCCACATATGTAGAACAAGGTGCAGAAGATAAGCTTTATAAAATGGAAGATCACACAGGAAAGCACAAAAGTTACGATAGTTTAGAAAAAGCCAAAAGATATATTGCAGAAGACTATAAACAATATAAAGATCAGCAAATTGAAAAATATGGTGTATTAGAGTACACCCTTACCGAAAATAAAAGTTATTTTTATAAATTTAAATACAGCGCTTTTCGAAAAAATGAAGATGGTATAAAAGAGCCGACTACTTTAATAGTTCATGTTTATAAAAAATCAGGAAGATATTATCCAATTGAGGTTTTTAATTATCCTAGCTTAAAGAAAATCCAAGGGAGCAAAGAGATAGGTTCACCTAAAATATATTATTCGTCGAATTTAACAGGTAAGGAGAAAGAAAAATTTAAACCTAAAGATATTGAAGGAGAATGAGAATGAAAACAAAACTTCTGTTGAAGGTAATTCTATTCGTTTTTATACTTGCTACACTTTGTCCAGTAGCTACACATGCAGAAGCTCCTAACGTCATGGACGAATTAATGCCTAAAAGTGATTTACCACAAACAAATGCACCTTTACTCCGCTATAACGAGGTTCCCTTAGAAAATTATGATATTGATATTTCTGTTAAAGGCGATGAAGACAGTCGTTGGTATGATTCAATCAATATTTTTAAAGTTGATGAAAAACTCTATAACAACATTGCAGCCTTTCAACAACAAATATTGAGTGCTATCTGGTACGGATATTTAGTGGTTGTAAATTTCGGAATTTTCTTAATGGAGCAAGCGTTCACCTTCGATATTATTGACAGTATGTTGTCCTATATTACAGTCTTTATCTCTGAAACAGGCGGCACATATGGAATCGGTCAATTCATGGGTTTTATGATGATTATGGTAGCTGGTTGGCTTGTTTATTCGTTTGCTCAAAAGAAGTATCGAGCCACTGTGTCAGGATTAATTATGGCAGCTTTATTATCAGCCGTCTTTACAGCATACGTGCAAAATAGTGATCAATTGTTAGGTCAATTAAATCAAGCTCGCAACTATATTTCAGGCGCTGTTTTGACTTCTTCTACTTATTCATTAGGTGATGGAAATGAGGATGCCATAAGAAAAGAAATGATTCAAGATCGACAAGAAGATCAAGCTACGCAGAGTTACAAGGACACATCATCAGTACGATATGGTGTATCAAGAATAAGAAATTTAATGCATGATTTATTGATTGTAAAACCGTACTTGTTGCTTGAGTTTGGTACCACAAATTATGGTGTGATTGGTGGAGGGAAATCTGATAATGCTTCATCAGCTCAAATAAAAGCAGGTAAAGAGACAGTAAAGGATTTGTTAAGTGAAAAGCCAGGAAGCGACGAAAGGGAAAAAATTGTTCAAAAGAGCGCAAAAAATTCGCTTTTTGCACCAGAACATACAAATAAACGTATTGTCTTATCATTATTAATTTGGGTTCCAGCCCTTGTCATATTGGCTATGGTGGGATATTTAGCAACATTCATTCAAATATACGGTGTAGGATTCCTGCTTACAGCTATTACAGGTGTATTCGTTTTATTCCTTAGTATTTTTCCCGCGTTTCAAAGGTTTGCAAAACAATTTGCTATGAAACTGTTAGGGTTTTTGGCAATGTGTATAGGACTCACTGTTTTGTTAATTTTATTGTTTAGCTTTGTCAATATTTCCTACAAGGTAGCAAGTGAAAATAACTGGGCCTATGCTCAAACGATTATTGCCGTTCTTATTATTGTGGCAGCAATATTTGCTCTTCAAAAGCAGCTTTTTGGCTATAAACTTTACGATGAAAAGAAACAACAAATAAAGCAAGCGTGGAGAGAAAAAGTCGATGCCATTAAGTACCAAGATCAGCAACGACAATATGCACGAATAGAGCCGTTTTATACAGGGAATAACGTACATTCGCAGTCTTTATCTAGTCAGCCAGGCACTACAGATGCTAGAGCTAGAGAACATATGGAAAAAGCAATGGAAAGACAAAGTAATAGACCGACTTTGCGCCGAAATAAACCCATTGATAAGAATGGAAATGTAATTGAAGATACACCAAAACGTAATGTCATGCCATTTAAAAGACGAGAAGAAAAAGAAGGAAAAAGAGGTCTATCATCTGAAAATGGTGTGATTCCAAACCCTCATAAAAAAGCAAAAGAAAATGAACCAAATTATAATCAATCTGTATCTGATCAGATGGGTAAGCAACAAAAGCAAAATCAAGTCAATGCACCCTTAAAAGCGCAACCTAAGAGCCCAGAACAACAAGAATCTATAAAAAATAATGCTTCTGGAAATCAGAATGAACAAGTTATGAAAAAGATGCGTCAACAAGAAAATCAAGAACATGCACCTATAAAACAACAGCCGCAGCAAGAGACATCTTCTTCTACTCAATCAAGTAAAGTCATCGAACAAATGAGAAGACAAGAAGCACGTTCGGAAAAACAACAAGCACCGATTCAAAGCTCTAGACGTTTAGTTCCGGCTAATGGAGAAATTTCAACTAAACAATTCAATCAAGAGCAAGCACCCTTAAAAGCGCAGCCAAAACCACCACAAACTGAAAAAGCAAATCAGCAATTTCATAAGCAAATGAGACAACAACAGGTACAACAAGAAATACAACAAGGTAAAGAACAGGCTTCTGCTGCTAATGAATCAAATAGAGGACATATAGACCGTTCTAAAGAGATTGAACAAATGAGACGACAGTCTCGACAAGACTAAAGGAGGTTCTTTTCATGAGTGTTCAGCAAAAGAAAATGCTTGTCTTCCTAAGTGTTATTGTCTTTTTGGGCATTATGATTAGTTCCTTTGTTTCAAAGGAAAAGCCTGCTTCTTCTTCACAAGAGGAGAAGCAAGCTCCTTCTTCTGAACCTGTACAAGAAGAGAAAGAGGTAATGATTGAAGGCAAGGAAAATCCATATGACCAAACCAAACGAAATACAAAAGAAGATTTACAGAGTACAAAAGAAATAGCAACCGAGTTTGTCAGAGCCTTTGCAAGTTTTAACGGAAAAAATCCTTCTGAGCATATTGAAAAAGCAAAGCCTTATATGTCAGATGAAATGTACAGAAATTATAAAGAACAAAAAGAGCGAGGTACATTCACTTATGATAAGGTTGTTCCCGAAAATCTTGAAACAACAGAGGTTTCAAATGCTAACCCAGACGTTATTCAATGGAATGTTATTATGCAAGGGAAAGTCTACGATGTAGAAGGAAAGGCACAACCAGAGGAAGATTGGTACCTGGTTACACTTGAAAAACATGATGATGGATATAAGGTGGTGGGGGTCCGTGTCAACTTACCGAATTAAGCCAATCCATAAATTAAATCATTCTGCCAAACGAAAGTCTAAGATATTACTAGCTATTATTGCAGCTTTATTAGCGTTAGGAGTTGTAATAAGTGCTATGGCTATGGTTAGTGTATTTGGTCTCCTTCTGCCAGATCAAGAAGAAGTAACAGAGATTGACGGTGCAGGGGTAAATATTGGGGATATTCAAATATCGAAAATTGGGGAAGGGCAAATTCCCAAAGAATATATTCCAATTTATAAGGCAGCAGGTGAAAAATACAATATCCCCTGGACACTCATTGCCGCGATTCATCGCGTCGAAACGCATTTTGGCCAGGACTTAAATGTATCCTCAGTTGGAGCACTAGGACATACTCAGTTTATGTCAAAAACATGGGTCGGATGGTCGTATCCGGGTGGAACGAGGTTAGGGAACGCCAGTATTCCAAAAAACGTTTTAGAAAGTCCAGCTGCGATTAAAAAATACGGTGGATTTGGAGTCGATGGAGACGGGGACGGCAAAGCAGACCCTTGGAACGTAACGGACTCCATGTATTCTACGGCAAACTATCTAGCTGCTAATGGTGGCGCTTCTGGCAACTACCAAAAAGCAGTATTTGCCTATAACCACGCCACGTGGTACGTTTCACGAGTAATGGGATTCATGAACTCCTATACAAATGGTTCTGTTGAAGTAGTTTCCATAAAAGGCGGTTCCGCCAAAGGTTCTGCAGCAATTGAAAAGGCCATTCAAGTTGGTTCTTCTATAGTTGGAAAAAGCCCATATGTATGGGGTGGCGGAAGAAATCAAAGTGATATTGCTGCAAGGAAATTTGATTGTAGTTCCTATGTAAGATGGGCATATAGTTCAGCCGGTGTAGATTTGGGGCCAGTAAGTGCTACTACAACAGATACATTAATCAAGCGCGGTAAAGTCGTAAAAGCAAGTGAAATGAAGCGTGGAGACGTCATTTTCTTTGATACGTATAAGATTAATGGCCATGTTGGCATTTACCTGGGAGACGGAAAGTTTCTTAATGACAGTAGTTCACAAGGAGTTTCTATTGGTGATTTAAACAATACGTATTGGAAGGCAAAGTTTAACGGAAATGTTCGGCGCGTAGCCTAATCTTTAGAAAAGAAGGTGAGGACATGGAAAGAGAACAAATTGAAGAAATAAAAGAAACAGCCGTAAGGAATATAAAAGGACTTTTAGAAGAGCATTGGCTGCCTATTGTTGCTTTTGTTGTTTTAATCGTGTCGTGTCAGTTATTTAATTTGACCCATAGTGGATTCTTTTATCCTCTTATGTTTGTTTCTGGATGGATAGTGGTTATGTTTGCATTGAAACTTAAGAGTGAAAGCTCTCTCTTCTCCTCTAAAAGGTCAACTAAAAACATGCAGCAAGATTCTTCTTATGAAATGTATATCGTATTGCGTGTTTACACAAATGACCCAAACTTCCAAGAGTACATGCAAAATCAAGAGTATTTTCATAGTCAACATGTTCAAGTAGAAAACAGAGTGATTGACCATAATCAAGATATTGAATCTCAAATTATGTTTATTCGAAAACCGGAGTTTGCTTTTTGTTATCACTTATTAATGGATAGAAAAAATGAAATGTATTTTATCGGTGAATATATGTAAAAAGAGATCCATTCTCTTAAATAAATAGAAAATATGGTGTTGCTGAGAAGCGTTGAAATGAAATTAACTTTGTCTTAGTGGATAATCCTCCATTCGTTGCAAATTTTAGCGTTTCTTAAAAAACATTTAAAGAGGGGTTTGGGAGAATGGCTCCACCATTATTTGACTCATTGGCTTCAAAATAAATAAAGTGTGATTCTATGAAGGTTTTAAGAGTAATTAATTGAAATAAAGTTTGATACGTCTTAATTCATTAAAATATAAACTCAAATTAATAAGGAAAGGGAGTTTTGATTGTGGCTATTCTAGAAAATGTAATGAATGTAGTTTTTCCAGGTTATAAGAAAGTTAAAGAGATTCAAGAGGAGCAAAGGAGTAACCATAAGGTTGCCGAAGGGATTGCAACAAAGTCAGTAAGAGATTATCAACTCGAATATAACATTGACGCTATTTATACTCTATCTGTTCGTCAGGAAGGTAAAAAGGAGGAATTTTATCTTACTGAAGTTGTAAATTACGAAGATGAAAAGATGATAAGGAATGCTTATTTAAATGGAAAAGGACATATACTATTGATTAATGAAGAAGAGAAAAAGAAGATAGTTGTAAATGCCTATATTCATAATAAATCTAGTGCAGGGCAATTATATCCTGCTGCTGTAAGAGCTGTTGAACATGAGATGACTATACCAGATTTCTTATATATGATGGAGGGGCGTGAATATTTAATTTTACTTCAACCAAAATTTAAAGTTAAGAATGAAGTGGACAGAAAAGGAGAATTAAAGCGATTATATGAATATCTTTTTGGGAATTTAGGTAAGCAAATTGATATTGATGTTAATTTTGATGCTGTAGGATGCTATGAGAATAAGTGTAAGTTAGTTTATTTCCGTCTCCATTCTGACAGTCTATTTTTAGTTGTAGAACATAATGGGAAAATTGTTTCTCATACGTTTACAAATATTTATGAAGTAGCAGCAGGTTATACCTATGGCGGAAAAGCACTGAAATTCTGGCTTTACATGGAGGAAAGAACATATCGCTTTTATTTATATCACCCCGAAGAAATAAAAACACCAATTGATTCAGCAATTTATCAAGTGTCAAAAGATATCGTACCTGTAGGATAACTAAAAGGTAAAAGCCAGTTATAACTGGCTTTTACCTTTTGTTAAAAAAGAGTAGACTTTTAATTTTCGTAAATAAACTACGTGGTTTATTGTTTGTGATTTCATTAGAATCATTATCATTCCGTGAATCTTCCTTCAATGAGTTATTTTCTACTTTCGTTTTTGCATTATTAAGTATAGGTATTTCCTTAATATTATTAGTTGAAATCTCTTTAATTTCTTCCTTATCCTTTTCAAGAGCTACATTTGAATTAACTGTTTTAGTAGTGTGATTTTCGTTTGAGTCAGTTTGTATTTTATATCTATCGCTATTAGGTTTTTCTGTAGGAACTAAAGTATGCCATTCTTTCTCTCTATACTTAATGTCTATATCCTGAACATGAAAAACAATCGTATCACTTTCTGTATATTTTTTGACTACTTTTCCTTTTACTGTAGTCAACTTTCTGTTTTCGGATTTTCTGGATTCAATCCATTCGAGTAAGTGTTTAAGATGATCTTTAAATCTTTCTTGACCATTACCATTGTGAACGAGCATAATTCGAGTTTTGGTATCTAAATGCTTTGCATGTTTTGAATAGAGATAAACATAACCTTTATTTTGTAACAATTGTATATCCCTTTTATCCAAAAAACCTTGAACGAAGGTTATGTTATTATTCTTATCTTTCAATAACTTATTAAAATCAGACTGTTTATAAAGTAGATTAGATTCCTTTAGTTTTGATATTACACTGCTAACTAATTTCTTGTCAGATTCATGTAAAAATTCATGGAATTCACATACTGTATTTATGTATTCCTTAGTAGAATTACCGCCCCTTTTTCTTTCACCTTGTGTTGAGGACGATTTCCGACTAACCTTTTTACTACCTTTCTTCTCAGGACTGAACATATCTGAATCCTTAACCATTAGTACGGGTAATTTATCGCCAATATGTTCCCGCATATGATCTGTAAATGTAGAAAGATCATGTTCATTTCCTTCATGTACTTCATACTCGCAACCCTTATGGTTTTCTAATGGATTTAATGCATAATGCAGGGTTTTACCAGAAACTACTTTTAATAATGCTGGGCAACCAGTTTTAAAGTAATCAGGGCAACGTAAAATATGTCCAGGTTTCTCATTTTTCTCTCTATAGTTTAGGGCAATTTGAGGGGGTACCTTTTCACTTTTCCCTTGATAGATAACGATGGCAGTTTGCATTGGTTTACTACTTGATCCCATTATTCACACACCTTATTTGTTATTTATACTTTTTATTTACTTATTTTACAATAGATGGTGTATATGGGACAGAAAACTGGAACACAGAGGGGTTTATAAAGATGGAATATACATTATTTTATACAGTACGAGTGGTTTGCCAAAAGCTCGAAACGTTGATAAATCAACCATGTATAAAATCCTGTATAAACGATAAATTTTGATAGGTCTGGAACCCTTGGTTTACATGGGTTCCTTTTTTTATTTGGTTCCTAGAGTCGAACTTATGGTGCGACAAGAAGTCGCTTTTATATAATGTGGCTCACGCCACTGGTTTAGACGTAAAAACTATCCCCATCCAAAACTGCGAGCCTGGTAACGGGCTCGTGGGTTGCATGCGGATATGTGAAAACAGAGAGTCAGTGCACGACTCGGAACACTGCTAGGGGAAGGTGAGTATGGTGAACATTAGTGAAGGTTTGTAAGCTTCGTCAGGATTAGCTTAGGATAGTGCACAGATTTGCCTGGGTATTGGCAAGAGGAAAAGCAGATCCATAAAACTGCTGTGACGCGTCCCGTACCTTGCCCGGAGTAAAGAACCCACCTAACCTCGTCGTATCTATAAGATGCGGAACTTGGTAAGCCCTTTGTCATCTGTGTACACAGTAGAATGACTGTAAAGTCAAACGATGCGATAGAGGGTAAAGGATACGAGAAAAAGCGAATGCCGTTGTCTCCAAAGAGAACAGGAAAGCAGGAAACTGTATAACTGGATGATACTATCGTCCTTACGGACAAACCCATGATAGGCCCGACAGGGAGCTGACTTCTCGTTGGTCTTTCGTAGGCACATAAGGTTGTGGCTATCTTTTGACGAAAGAAACGTACTGTTATGTATACCTCCACTTGGAGCATCGGCGTATGTTTTACTTACCGTTATGGTGTGTGATAAAGATACGACAACAAATGGACCTGCAATGGGAGGCTTGAGCCGATGTGTCTTGAAACGGTTCTTAGGGGAGGAAGGGACAGTGATGCCCCTAACTTACCCGACTAAACTAGAATAGCAAAGTTATTCCCCTAAGTACCAGTTTATTAAAAAATAAAATATAAGGTTCAAAATGAACACACAAAATTTTTTATATTTTATCTCTATAAATCCTTGATATTACCCAATTTATAGAGGGAGGATTAGATATGATATACGACTCTACTTATTGTAAATAAAAAAGTATCAGTTTAATTGTGCTTCCATGATATGTAATGGATTAATTTATTTTTAATTTAATTTTAACCATATTTTAATGAAATAATTGTTGGTTGGAATTAAAATCAAATTCGGGAAATATTGAGCTTCTTTTCACTTGCTCTAATAGGAGCAAGTTTTTTATTTGTTTATAAAATCCATTATTTTACATAAAAGTGATATAGACTTATATTCTGGAACCACTCCGCCTTGGTTGCAATAATATAATCCATTAAAACTAATAGTCTGATTATGGATAAAGGACTTTTGTTACAAAATGATTTAGTCTCTTCCAATAAATTTTAAATAACTAAGAGTGTAAAAGGTCTTAATATTTCTACTTACTATCTACAGTTGAATACATACAGGAGGATCATGAATGAAGAGAAAGAGCATAAGTGCCATCTCAAAATATCTATGTTGGTTGATTATTTTCACTTTATTTGTCAGCTGTTTACCTAAACAGTATTTAGCAGCTACAAATTCAAATGTAAATACTGATCAAAACAACCAATCATCAGAAAGCCAAGATGCTGCACAAATTAACAAAGAAATTGCAGGGAAGGTGCCTAATAACCTACCAATTCCCCCATCGAATTCCGTGGAAAAAGGTGAGGTAACGGCACAACAACAAGAAAATGTGGAGGTTACACAAGACAGTGCAGGAAAGTATACGAAAAACGTATATTTAGATCCTATCCATCGTAAGGATGAAAAGAATCAGTTCCAAAACATTTCGACTGATTTGGAAGTCAATAAACAGGAAAATACTATTGAACCTGAAAGTACATCGATTGATGTTGCATTTGAAAAACAAACAGATCAGGGTACATATGCAACAGTACAGGATGACAGTAATAAAGTTGAATACAAGTTAGTAGGGGCTGAAGGAGAAAAGGTTTTTACGAATGCAAATGATATTGCTGCTCAATACGAAGAGAATAAAGTCTTTTATCGCAACATTCTACCGGATGTCGATTTACGTAACACAGTCTTTGATCAATCCGTTAAGGAAGATATTATTCTCAAGCAATACCAGGGGCTTTATAAGTTTCAGTATTTAATGACAACGTCTCTACAAGCAAAACTTGAAGAAGACGGTAGTATCACATTTACTAATAGTAATGATGAGGTAGTGTTCACCTTACCGAAACCTTACATGAGTGACTCGAATATTCAACCGGAGTCTGGGGAGCCTCAAACTTCTTATGATGTAAAATACGAATTAGAAAAAGTGGAAAAAGGCTACAAGTTAACAGTAGTTGCTAATAAAGATTGGTTAACGTCTAAAGATCGTGTCTATCCAGTTTATATTGACCCAACAACTACCCTAGGTGCAAGTGACGATACATTTGTATCAAGTGCTTATCCAACAACAAACTATGATAAGTTTTGGGAATCTGCTTCTGGCTATTATTCTCTAAAAACAGGTTATTATGATAGTTCCACTGGTACAAACTATGCTTATGTAAAGCCAGATGTATCAAACCTACAAGGAGCCATCATAGATGCTTCTACGTTTAATCTTTATACGGCACATTCTTATTCATCTACTGCAACCAATGTATGGTTAGATCGTGTGGACGGCAACTGGTCTCCTAATGCCCTTAATTGGAATAATAAACCGGGATCAACAAATATCGCTTCCACGTCTGTTGCCAAAGATCAAGTGGCAAGCTTTGATGTTAAAAATACTGTTCAAGAATGGATAAACGGAACGCGACCAAACTACGGTTTTAAGTTACATGAAAATGGAAATGGACAAACGTATTGGAAGAAATTTTACGCATCCGAGAATAGTACGAATAAGCCTTATTTATCTGTTGACTATCACTATCCAACACCTACTGTGCCAAGTGGAACAGTAACTTCCAATAATGATAGTACAGGATACGCAAACATTAGTTGGAACTCTATTCCTGGCGCAACAGGATATCATATCAAAATGTTCAATGGCACACAGTACGAAACGTTTGACGTTGGAAACGTGACAAGTTGGTCAACAAAGGGAAAAGGTATCTGGCCAACAGCTGATGAAATTGCTAGTGGACGTTATCAACTACATCATGATGGAAAAGGAACAGAATTAGCTACGTCTCCAAGTGATGTATATACGAATGCAGGTAGTCATTATGGAAGTTCACGCTATTACTATTTCCGTGTAAGTGCTGTTTTCCCAGGAGGGGAATCTGCCAATTCGGATGCCTACACGCCGATTATGCCAATGAATGTACCAAAAGCAACTCCTTTTTCGAATGCAACAGGTACAACTACAGGGTATGTAAATCTATCATGGGATGCAGATCCATTAGCAGATGGTTATAAAGTATGGATTTACAACGGAAAAAATTATGAATCATTTGATGTACCGGGGAAAGATACCACAAGTTGGACGACACAAGGAAAGGGTATTTGGCCAACTGCATCTGAAATTACAGCTGGAAGCTATCAGCTTCATCATGACGGAAAAGGATCGGAACTTGCACAAGATCCATCTCCTGTATATAAAGCATCTGGTGGATCTTATCCGAACAATACCAACTATTGGTTTCGGGTAACCAGCTACAATAGTCAGGGAGAAAGCCCGTTATCATCGCCAACCATGCCACGGTTACCGGGCTTAGAAGCTTATTATTTAGGAATGGAAGATTTTTGGGCTTCATTTGATGTGCCAGGAGGAACCGTTAACGCCTTCAACGGAAACTTTGTCTTTGATGATACAGACTTTTCTCTAGATGGAAGAGGGCCAGGCATTGACATCGATCGAACTTATAATAGTCAAGATACGGAAACAGGCATGTTCGGGAAAGGTTGGAATAGTTCATTAGATGTAAAGGTCAAAGAGGATACAAATGGGGATGTTCTTCTAATTGAACAAGATAAACGCATTCATCGTTTCCGAAAAGTAAATAACACGTACGAGGCACCAACGGGCATCTATTTAGAATTAACAAAAGATACAAATGGTTTTTATTTTAAGGACACAGACCAAAGTGTGACAGCTTTTAAGACTGATGGAAAGCTAAATTATGAAAAAGATGCGAACGGAAATCAAACCACGTACAATTATGATGCAAATGGGAAAATGAATAGTATTTCTGATGCTTCTGGACGAACTGTTTCTCTGGCGTACACTGGAAATTACATTTCAACCATTACATATCAAAATCAAGTTACAACATTTACGTACACAAATGACCAGTTAACAGCAGTTAAAACACCAAACGGTCGCACGTATAAATATGGTTACGAAAATGGTAAATTACGTTTTGTATATGATCCAAACGATATTCCAAGTAAACCTTCCGTAACCGAGTATGTGTATGATACAAATGGTAAACTTGTGAAAGTTATCGATACGCTAAAAAAAGTAACAACCATTGCGTATAATACTGATACTGATGAAGTAACTGTGACCAATCCAAAAGGTAGCAAAGATGTGTACAGTTACAATGAAGACGGTAATCCAACGAAAACAGTTGAAGATGCAGATCATTTGAAATTAACGACTACGTATGATTATCAAAATAATAACTTACTAAAGAAAACAGATCCAAAAGATCAAGGAGAGCGTACATCTGAATCTTATACCTACGATAAAAATGGAAACGTATTAACCGAAACGGATGGTATTGGTACAGATACGTATCAATATAACAGCAACAATGATGTCACAAGTATGACAGATTCAGAAGGACACGAATCTACGGTTTCTTATGATGATACCAACGCTGTATCAGAAACGGACCAAAAAGCAAAAACGGCTTCAGTCACTAACTATGATTCCTATGGAAATGTCATTGAAAGTAGTGATGATTTAGGTCCAGCTACAAACCTAGTAACAAATCCTAGCTTTGAAAGTGCCTTAGGAACAGAATGGACAAAAGCGAGTAATTCTGATGATGGATCTCTTAGTGAAAGTGCTCCAACCACAACACCATCAGGAAGCTTCTGGGGCTCTAATGTGCTTAAAATTCAGCCAAATCGCAAAACGGATTTACCAGAAGGACAACAGTCATATGTAGCTGCTACACAAAAGATAAATGTACAGCCTAATAAAACGTATACACTAAGTGGGTTATTGAAAGCTGATAATTTACAGAATGCTGATGCCTTTTTTAATGTATATGAGTTTGATGCAAACGGTAAGGGGACTCCTTTACAATCAAACCGTTTTGCTAAAATTACAGGAAATACAAAGTGGAAAGAGCGACAAATGTCCTTTAAGACTGGCTCGCAAACTACACAAGTCCAAATTTATTTAGAAGTAGAGAGTCATAATGCTCCAGTAAGTGGTTCAGCCTTATTTGACACGGTTCAATTGGAAGAAGGCCCTCTTTCTTCAAGCTTCAATATCGTGAATAATAGTGGATTTGAACAAGGAGATGCAGGTTGGGTAGCATCCGTGGGTACATCCTCAGAAGGTTCATCTGCATATGGAGTGGCTCAGGACGAAGGGTTTGATGGCGATCAAAGTATGTTCCTTGAACGAACATCTAAAGGGCAGGCTTCTGTTAATATCCAGCAAGATATCACGTTAAATCAATCGACACCACGCAATGTCACGTTAACAGGGATGTCAAAATCCGAAAATGTTGCCAATGTAGATGGGAAATCATTAGATAAAGATTATTCCATTTGGGCAGATGTAACATTTACGGATGGTTCGGCAATGGGGTATCAAGCGAAATTTCCTACTGGGACACATGATTGGAGTCGAAGTGCAGTTACCATTAATGCTGGTGACTTAGGGAAAAAAATTCAGAAGATGCGTGTATATGCTATCTTTAGAGGAGCATTTACAGGAAAAGCGTATTTTGACGATATTCGTTTGTTAGAAGATAATCATCTTGTGAAAAATGTCTATGATTCATCGAATAATTATGTGACCAAAACTATTGATGAAAAAGGTGGCACAGAACAATTTGGCTATGATGTCTATGGAAATCAAACGTCGGATGTTGATAGTAAAGGTCAACAAAAAACGTCAGAGTATAATATAGACAATCAGCTTACAAAGGTCACACTTCCAAATCAAACTTCTGTTTCCTATGAATATGATGCAAATGGGAATACGACGAAAAAAACCATAGCGTCTGATTCTACATTACAAGCCATTTTTTATGACTATGACTTAGATAATAAATTACTTTCTTATACGGATGCATTAGGGTTCAAAACCTCACATACGTATGATGATAATGGAAACAAAATAAAAACAGAACTGCCAAATGGTCATGTACTAGAATGGTCTTATGATACAGCTGATCAAATAACGAGTGAAAAACGAGATGGAACAACAGCATTTACGTATGAATATGATGCGAATGGAAATGAAACGAAAGTAACTGATTCAGTGAACAATGCTGTTCGCACTAAAGGCTATGACCAATCAAACCAACTGGTTACTATGACGGACCGTGATGGAACGTTTGCATGGACTTATAAGCAGGATTCAACAAAAATTACAGATTCAAGTTTTACTCAAAATGGTACAACTAATAAAACAACCTATGGATATAATGATGCAGATGATAATACGACTGTAACTGATTCTAATGGAAAAGTGTATCACTTTGACTACGATGAAAATGGTAATGTTCGCACATATACAGCAGGAAATGGCTCAGGGTCTTCTTATGCGTATGATGCGACTGGAAAAGTTACAGGTTTAGAAATAGGCACTAATTCTAACAACAGTATTCTATCAGAAACATATCAATATGATGCAAATGATAATCGAACAGGAATTACATCATATACACAAGACGGAGCTATTGATAATACAACGGCTTATGAATATGATTCAATTAATCAATTAACAAAAGAGACGTTGTCAGATGGTACCGTAAAAGAATATACGTATGATGGATTTGGAAATCGCACCTCAGTCAAAGTAACAGAGCCAGGTAAATCTACAGCCCAAACTAATGCTGAATTTAATGCAGGTAATGAGCTAGTTAAGTATGGTAATGAAACGCTTACGTATGACCACAATGGAAATCGTACATCAGACGGCAAGTACACGTATACGTGGAATGCAGATGATCAATTGATAGCCATTACGAAAAAAGGCGAAAGCACACCATTTGCCACATATAAATATGATGATAATGATCGTCGTATTGAGAAAACAGTCAATGGTACAGTTACACGTTTCTATTATGATGGGGATAGTATTAACCCACTGTATGAAACAGATGGAAATGGCAATGTTCTTCGATCATATGTATACTCCATAGACGGCGTAAGATTGTCTATGCAGACAGGTGGAAAGACATATTACTATCACTACAATCCGCACGGTGATGTCATTGCATTGACAAATGACAGTGGAGATATTGTAATTAAGTATACCTATGATGCATGGGGCAATGTAAAAAAACAAGTGATGCCAGGTCAAGAAGATATAAGTAATCCGTTTACTTACGCAGGATATATGCAAGACGATGAAACAGGGATGTATTACTTAATTGCTCGTTATTACAATCCAGAGCAAGGCGTCTTTATCTCTGCTGATCCCGACCCAGGTGATGATGATGATCCAATTACCCAAAATGGATATACGTATGCAGATAATAACCCTGTACAATTAATAGATTCAGATGGTCATAAAAGCTTCTTTGGTGAAGCTCGTGGTGCTTATAAAATAGCTGCCACCTATGTATTAGTAAGACAGAATGGAAAATATATAACAAAGAAAGTAATTGAACGTTATCTCGTAGGCCCATATAAAAGTATTAAGGGTAAGATAAAGGGTAATGAAGCACATCATATTATTCAAGATGCAGCTGTGCGATATATACCCGGTTACAAACATGGAAATGCCCCTGCAGTTAGTTTATCCAGAGCAGCTCACAAATTAACAAGAGTTGTACAGAGACAGCGAGGCGGAGGTTCATATGCTTCTGAAAGACGAATTGCTTACAAATCCTTGAGAAAGGCAGGTATATCAGAGAAAAAAGCTAGAAAGATGATTGCTAAAGCTGATAAATACTTTTCTAGCTTGGGAGTAACAAGTAAAACAAAGACTCGTATGCCGAAAGATAGAAGGTAAGATTAATCTTTATTTTTCACTTAATTGTTTAATTTTTTTGTAGAAGACTTTATAATTATTTCAATCACATCGAGCAATATATGATAAATAGCGCCCGCATTTACAAACAAAAAAATTAAAGACTGGGGTAATATAATGATAAAAGAATCATTGAAGCTAGAAATAGTAAAGAGATTAAAAATAATAGTAAATGAATTAGTTAAGAATAATATAAGTGGGATTGTTAATTCAAATCTCTCCGAGATAAGTGAAGAAGAGATTAAAGAAGAACTTGGATTCTACCCTGGAATTATGACTACTCCACCCGATCAAGCATATGTACGTTGGGACGATGGGATTGATATATATAAAGTGCAATATAATCCTCCACCTCACTATGAAGGTACATTTAGATTATATTTTGATGGAGAAGAAAGCGACTTAACTTTAAAATTTAATGTATATATTGAAAAAAATGAAAAAGTTTTAGTTAAATTACGTGATCTAGATGTAATGTAACAATATTTCAAGAAGTAAAGAAGAGGTCTATTTTTTAAAATAGGCTTCTTTTTATTATGGTTGAAGGTTTTAGAAAAAGCTTTGTTTTAAAAAACGTTCGTAAACTTATATTAGTTCTAGTAGACGTTCGTAATTTATTTCTCTACTTAAAAGAACGATAAAAATGATAAATTTCCTATATAAAAGAAAAGTCCGTAAAGGTATACTTTATTGAACGCTCTTCATTTATAGAATTAAAGAGAAAACAAGAGCTCATCTGAATCCGAATCTTATAAGGGTTCTTTTTTGTGCTTAGTACCTAGAGAAGACATTATGGTAACTAAGAATCCATAATCTATACAACTTGAAAGAACAGAAAACCCAACCTCTAAGTCCTAAAGGTTGGGTTTTCTGTTTCACGACTTTACACAATGATACCTTACGGCATCTTTAGTAGTTTGCTCCGAGTATTAAATACTATCCATTTAATGTTTCTAAACAAGAAATATCTCTGTATATAATTGAGAGAGAGATAACACATCTAAAGAAGTTATAACAATTTATTGTCCCACTTCTTTCTTGGTCAAAAGGATTTCTTGCTTGTTTGCTTCTTCTTCTTCTTGTTTAGTAATTATATGATTTTCTTCCATTAATGAAAGAACGATAGAACGTCGCTCTTTTGCTAAATCTATATTGTTACGAGGAGAATATTTACTAGGTGCTTTAGGCAAACCAGCTAATAAAGCAGCCTCCGCAATCGTTAAATCTTTTGCATCTTTCCCAAAGTATTCTTGTGCAGCCTCCTGAATTCCGTAAGCTCCACTACCGAAATAGATGTGGTTTAAATACATCTCTAAAATTTGATCTTTGGAGTATTTTCTCTCTAGTTCTATAGCATACGCAACTTCTTTCATTTTTCTGGTAAATGTTTTTTTATTTGAAAGAAATACGTTTCGGGCAAGTTGCTGAGTAATCGTGCTGGCTCCTTCACTTTTACTTCCATCCAAGACGTCTCTATATAAAGCTCGAAAGATGCCTTTCGGGTCAACCCCCTTATGTTCATAGAAGCGTTTATCTTCAGTTATAACAAAAGCCATTTTAAGGTAATCTGGTAATTCCTTCAAAATAGCAACTCTCTTGTCTTGAGTTGAAGAAAGATCTTGAATGCCAGTTCCATTTTTATTATCTAATGTAACCCCCTTTACAAAATTTCCAACTGAACAACTAGTTAACAGAAAAGTGCATAATAAAGGAATGAAAAACTTTCCAATTACTTTCTTTCTTAAGGAACTCTTAGTCATGATGTTATTCCTCTTTGTATGCTATTTAGATAAAGTAAATACTCATTACACTTTTTTTTTTCGACAAGTCCTTCATATAGGCATACTTTTTCTGTGAATTCTTCAAACAATTTATTGCATTCTTCAAAAAGATCTGATGCCTCTTTATTAGTCTCATCTTCTATTTCTTTTAAGAATTTATTTGATTCCTCAATAAATTCATCGAATTCCAAGGTTCGTTCTTGATTGAACTTAGACGTTATCATTTGCTCCGAAGGAAGCGAAAGTCTTTCAATTTCAAGAATAGAGGTTTCCCCTCCACTTTCATGGATAAATGTGTCTGTTAACATTTTAAGAGACCTCTCGTCTGCTGGTCTTTTAATTTCCAGTGTTGAGAGTTGTTTAAAATTAATAACAGCGAAGAAGAAAAAAATTATATTTTCCCGTAATATTCAATAGCTAGTTTCCTTAACCGCTGGATCATGATTTGCTATCGCTGCCACGCAATCGTCTTTTTTTGTAAAATCTTGAATCCATTTAAGAGCCTCAAGTGCTTGTTCTTCATTCACTGTGACACCTGGTATTACGAGTTCCTTCCAAGACCTTGAAGAATAGCCTGCATCCGCTGCAAGAAGTAACCATCCATCTTTTACTCGAACAAGTAGAGATGTGTGTCCAACAGTATGTCCAGGAGTTTCAACCAGATAAATTATTCCATCCCCATATAAATCTTTTCCAGAAAAATAGGGGCCAAATGGGATGGGTTCTCCTTTGAAGGTCTCAAGATTGACACCGTTGAGCATTTTTTGTTCAAATTTTCTTGCTGCTTCTACCTCTTTTTCATTGATAAGAAATCTTGGTGCATCGGTTAATAAAGGAATTCCGTGTATATGGTCGTAATCACGATGTGTCAAAAATACGGTATCTATATCTTTTGGAGATATATTTCTCTTTTTAAGCTGCTCTCTTATAGACGAACCAGGCGCGAGCCTTGCCGGAAAGAATTTGTTGATTGTTTTTTGTAAAAAAGTATCTGCAGGATTTCGTATACTTTCATCCATTCCGGTATCCACTAATACAAGACCATTTGGATGCTCAATCAAATAGCAAGATATCGGGATCCATGATTTATATTTTTCAGGTCTTAATATTCCATATTGCGGAAATGGATGGAGGCTTTTTTCTTTATGTGGTAGGGCACGGTCTGCTAAGATTTCACCGCAATGTAAGACATGGACTTTTGCAAAACTATTCATTTTATTCTCTTCTTTCTTCTTAAATATTTTTGATGTTTTTATTGGCACCTAACAAAAAATTTGTCGAAACGGGGTAATACAAGAAAAACTATCATCACCCAAAGAATATTAGTGTTTTAAGCGAAAGTATGGGAATGTGAACTCATATCTTGGCACAGCAATCTTTATAATCACCTATTAAATGTGCTTTATTTAAGCACATTTAATAGGGCGTTTTTCTTTTTCAGGCTTGGAATCCCGTTACTATTTTTTCATTACTGCTAAAAGTTTTGGTCTTAAAGCAGTAATAATAATTATAAACTGAGTGCTCAACGAATATTTCTATTAGTTGATTACATGGTCAGACTATGAAGCTTGTTTTCCTCAAAATCCTTCCACAATCACAAGATCAATTTTTGAGGCAGGAAGTCTGAGTTTAATCGCTTCTTGGTACTCTTCTGAATTCCAACAGTCAAGTGCAGATTGATACGTGGGAAATTCAATAATCGAACTTTGAGAACGTGCTGTTCCTTCTGCTACCATGCGATTACCTCCACCCACTAAAAAGCGAGCACCATATTTTTTAAGAATCTCTGGGGTAGCTGCGATATATGCTTTAAACTTTTCAAAATCATGAATATCAATACTTATAATCCAATAACCTTTAACCATTCCTTTTCCTCCTAATTATCTCAGTTTAAAACATTATTGTTCAGTCTAAATCTTTATTATTCTTAAACAATAACACTATTCTTATTTAGCTTCTGCATAGCATTTATAATCGTTTCATGCCCATCTGCTATTGGAGTTCCTTTTATTATTATGATCAATAGCTTGATGAACTAAAACTTGATTATTTAGCTCTTCGACGTCTGGCCGCCCCCTTATCGTATATCACCTCAGGATTTTAGCAGCCAAGCGTCTTCAGCCGCGTAGTCAAAGATGTGTGGGTGCGCGTAGGCTAACAACGGGAAGACTTCTCTCCAGTCCCGTCCTGCCAGTTGCCCCGTCAGCCACTCGACCGTCTCCGTCAGGCTCTGGGAGTGGGTTACTATCGGTCGATAACCCAACTCCCGTTCGGCGGCGGTCATGTCGTAGATTAATGGGTGATCAACCATCCATGGTGTTTTTCCCACGGACAGCGACGGAGCCGGACCGTCCAGCAGTAACGTATCGGGAGTCTCTACGCCCATCACGGCATCAATTGCCGCTCCGATCTCGGCCACTGTTGGCAACTCAGGGTCACAGGCGTTTAGCACCCGAGAGCCTGGGTTCGTAGCCGACAGCCGAATCAACTCCGCGAGATTACGAACGCTCACCCGATGGAAAACACCTGCTCCACGGTACTCGAGAACTCGTTGACGCCGCCCGTCAAGGTTACGCTTGATGAAGTACAACTCGTAGGGAAAGGAACTGTATGGACCGTAAACAGCGCCCGCGCGCAGTATCGTTGTTGGCAACTGGTCGCCCGCCGCAAGTAGTTCTTGCTCCATGGCAACCTTACCAGTAATGTAGGTAGTCTCAACAGGCTGGATAGTCCGCTGGCTTTCTAGGATCGGTACCTCAAAGCGGGGAAAGCCGTCCGGTTCCGCCACCGTGTCGAAGCTCCGCCCCTTGTCGTCCTCGTATACCATCGTTGTGGAAAGGACCACCGCCGAGCCGATACGATCCGCCAAAGCAGTCAACTGCCTTGCGTGTGCTGCACCGTAAGCGACGACATCCACTACCACGTCGCAGCCGTCGCCGATTGCGGCGGCTAGGGCCGCATCATCGGACCGGTCGGCCCGCGCGACCCGTACCTCGTCGGGCCATCTTTCGTCTCGCCCCCCACTCCGGGAGACCGCTGTTACATCCCAGCCGTCCCACGCCAGCAAATCCACTGCCGCTCGCCCAATCTGTCCCGTTGCTCCAATCACCACAGCACGTTTCTTTTTCATAGTAATTCCTCCATTTATAATTATTTAAACAAACACGGTTGACTGTACGACAAGTGCGCTATAAGGGGTAGTACCAGCGAAGCTGACACCACCCTCAAATCAGATGTAATTCAATGTGAAAATGAGAATCAAAACTTGTACCTTGCCACCGTGAACCCTGACCAGTCAACGATCAGCAGTTTACCAACTGAACGCTTTTATTTGCTATTTATTCTGATTACAACCAGAAACCATTGCAGTAATCTTAGTGTATGTTTAAAGCCTCAACATACATCTTGGAACCTACAATTTTTTCCTATGCCCGCCATTAAAAAAACACTTTGCAAAATAATCGAAAAAATTGTCATCTCAAGGAAACCATTGGAGGGTCCTTCCTTTTTTGTGCTTTTATTAAGCACAATTTATTCTAATAAAAAGTTGCATTTGATTCTGCAACTTAGTGTTAGCTATCGAACTTTATAGTTCTTTAAAGGAAGTGGACTCGATCCGATAATTGAGCAATCGTGTAACTTCGCAAATACTCAATTGTCTTTAATTCGGCTTCCTGGAGAATCTTTTCAAGTTCAACATCGAACTGATCAACATCTAACCGTTCTCCGGATTCGCAATCATAATCCACTTTAATTTCGGCATCATTGGAAACACTACTTATTGCTTCGTATATATCGCCTAATGTAATCTCTTCTGGAGATTTACTTAAAAAATATCCACCCTCGCGTCCGCCTTTTGATTCAACAATACCGGCATTGTTCAATGACTGCATAACTCTGCGAATAAAGGTGGCATGCGAATCAACTTGACTCGCTATCATCGTACTGTTTATCAAGTTGCCACTTTTGGCTAGCCAAAGAATGGCTTGAATCGCTATTTTTAGACGAGGGGGACCAATGTGAACCCCACGAGACGCTGTACTCAATATTCTCCCTCCTTCCCAATTTAAACTGCAACTTTCATAAGCACATTATACACAATGAAATATCTATACACAAGAGGTTTTTAAATTTTAGCATTGATTCTTGGCGCGTTGAGTAAGACCCTATTTTGTTATTTATTTTAGTAAATTATTATAAGTGGATTTGTAAGGTTGAAAAAAGTTAACCTAACGGAGAGCTAAAAGTCGATGCATGTACGTTAGGAAATCGACTTTTTTACTGGTTTGAAACTTCCTTAGCGTTGTAAATCCACACTTTCCTGACGCTACCTCTAATAGAAGAGGGGCTGTTAAATTTTACGAATGACGCTACTACGTACATAAAGCTTGTATTAACGAAGTAACAATAACTCAGTAGGTACTGGTTATTAAACGCAATTGTTATTCTTTAACTATCACAGTAGATAATCGTTAGAAGACAATCTAAAACATTTTCAAATGTTCTATTTAATACTCGATTGGGTAAGGAACAGATTTCTATGTTGATTCTGCTCCTTTTTTTATTTTACAGGCTGTATATCATGCACAATCTTAGTTTACACAAAACTAACTCTTGAAATTACCAAAAGTCTGCAAACGTATAATTTTACATACTTTTCTTTTGAGTAGAAAACTTATTATTGGGAATTTAATGATTAAATTTGGTGAATAATGTGAATCTTAAGTCCCATAAGCTTTAAAAATAATTTTAAGTATTTTCTAATTCGCTTTCGGAAATAAGGTATCTTTCCACAAAACTTAAAAAAACCTTAGCACATGGTGAGAGATAGCGTCCTTCAAAATAAAATACAGACACCCAACGGGATAGGGGTGGTTCCAAGGGTAAAATAGATATTGATGGTCCTGGAGATTCCGCCATTAAACGTGGAAGGACTGAAACGCCTAGCCCCTCTGCAACCAATGTCCGTGGAGAGGCACACTCGTAGGCAATAAGTGGCTCGAAACCTTCTCTGCTGCACGCCCCAAGTATTTGGGAACGGATTCCTGATCCCTCCTTAAAAGATACGAATGATTCTTCTCTAAGTTCTTTGATAGAAATCGTTTTTCGCTTCTCCAGTGGATGTCCTTCGGCGACAACCAGCACCAGTTCTTCTTGATATAGAGGTTTTGAGCAAAGCCCTTTTGATGGAACTAGATCTATAGTTGATGAGTAATTAACTTCCGTATGAGCTAAGGCGAGGTCTAATTTCCCCTTTTTAAGAGCCTCTAACAATGGTTCAGTTGTATTCTCTCTTATAAAAACCTTTATTCCAGGGTAGTTCTTATTAAATGCTACCAACAAGCTCGGCAACCTAGTTTGAACTAAAGACTCTAATGCCCCTACCATAATTTTGCCGCGCGGGGAGTTTTTAAACTCCTTAACTGAATCTTTCGCCATTTGTGCCTCTGCTAGGGTCTTTTCAGCACCAATAAAGAATTGCTCTCCAGCCTCAGTTAGGGTTACCCCTCTTCCTGTACGTTTAAAGAGCTTAATACCCAGCTCTTGTTCTAGATTTCTTATTTGTTGAGAGATTGCGGGCTGAGCTATTCTTAGTCGTTCAGCTGCTTTTGTAAAATTATTTAACCTCGCTACTTCGATAAAGTAAGCTAACTGTCTAAGCTCCATACATTCAATAACCACCTAATTTAATGATATAAGTAATTCCTATGAGTACAATAACATAAATATCTTTTTCTTATCAATTACGCAGTATTATAATTTAATATAGAAAGGGAAAAGTAGGTGAATCTTACTATCATGCATCCTTTTATGTCAATTGTAGCTAGAGTTTCAATAGCTGATATAAGAAATAAGAAAATTAACTATTTGAATTTAGGAGGTGTGTAGATGAAGGAAGTAGTAATGAAAGCGATTCAAGATGATTACCCTGATGAATTCTCTTAGTGTTATGGGTGCGGTTATTTAAATGAAAATGGTTACCATCTACGGACAGGGTGTATTGGTGAAAAAACTATAACAATTTATACACCAAGACCCGAGCATATAGGTATTCCTGACTTCGTTTATGGTAGGTTGTTAGCATCGTTAATTGGCTGTCATGGGCCTGGTCGGCATCCTTGTATCTACACCGAAAGAATGGAAATGAAATCGGAGATGAGGTTAATCCATTGAGATTTGTGACAGGTTCTCTAAAAATCGATTTCCAACGTCCAACTCCTTTTGGAGAACCACTAAAAGTAATTGGAAAATTAAAAGAAATTCATCCAAAAAAATACAAAGTCTACACAGAGGTATTTGCAGGAGACAACCTTGTTGTTACTGGGAAGTAGTAGCTGTTTTAATGCCAAAAACATTTAGAAAGGAAGAATAACGTAAATTATTTTGCGCCTTCTTTCCTATAAAAAACTATCCTTAGTTATGATATTTGCTTTTTTGTACAAGAGATTTTGATTAAAAGAAATATAACCTTAGTTCATTTTGTTTATTAAAATTTTGTTAGTATGTGAAGTGATTGTTACTACATCACCACATTAAAAGTTCAGAATTATCTGTTTTATAAACCAACTTAAATATGTTTCTGAATACACTTTCCCATGAAATTTTTAAAAACAGCACTATAGAAGGAAGGAAAACTTAATGCTTCAAAAACGACAAGGAATTTACTTTGGTTGGTATATTGTTATTGCAAGCATGATATTCACAATGTTAACGGTAGGGATTCGCTTGGGAGTAGGACCGTTTTTATTACCTATGATGGAAGATTTAAAAATAACAAGAACATTTATATCAATGATAATTTCCGTGGGTATGATTATGTATGGTGTTGGAATGCCTATAGCAGGTTATTTATGTGGAAAATGTAGTACAAAGTTTGTTCTCCTACTGGGGGTTATACTTATAGCGTTATCGATTTTGGGTACGGTGTTAACAAACAATGTCTGGATTTTTTTCTTTATGTATGGTGTATTTCTGTCTTTTGGTCTGGCATTGACTAGCCCCGTTGCAGTAACTCCGATTATTAGTCGTTGGTTTGTTCGTCAAAGGGGGAAGGCTTTGTTTTTTCTCTCTACTGGCTCTATGGCTGGTATTGCTATTTTTAATCCATTGGCTACTTTTATGATTGAATCCATTGGTTGGCGAAGTACCTTGTTCATTTTTGCATTCATTTTTGTCATTTTAATTGTTCCTGCTGCCATTTTGATTTTTAAAGAAGACGTCCCAGAAGGCGCTGATTTAAAAGAAGATTCTTCAAGTACCGGAACCTCTACTCATACATTAACACAAAGACTCACTTTGAAAGATGCTATTCGTTCAAAAGCGTATTGGCAAATTGTAGTGGGGTTATTTGCCTGTGGATTCAGTATGAACTTACTAGGTTCCCATGCAGTTCCCATGTTAATGGATCATCATTTTGCACCTACTACTGCTTCATTTGGAGTAGGACTTATTGGGCTTGTTGCAATATTTAGCACACTTATTTTAGCTTCAATTGCTGATCGTTTTGCCAAGCGTAAGCTACTGTTTTTTATTTACTTTATCCGTGGTTTGGGTTTTTTAGGCTTGGTATTTTCACAGAACACGTGGCAACTTTATTTAGTTGCAGCGTTGGGTGGACTAGTGTGGTCTGGAAGTATAGCAATGTCTTCCGCAATTTTAGGAGAGCTTTTTGGTGTCAGGCTGCTCGGCGTGCTATACGGTTGGGCTTATCTAGGGCATCAAATAGGAGGGGCGATCTCTTCATTTCTTGGTGGCTGGGGTTATCAGGTCTTTGGTACACATGTTTTTTCATTCGGGTTAGCGACATTCACATTAATAAGCGCAGCCATTACATCATATTTAATTCCTGATAAACTCAAGCTGCAAAAAATTCAACAAGATAAACTTATAAGAAGTAGTTCAACCTCTTCCTAATAATATATAAGGCTCTTTTACAAAAGTTGAAGTCTATGTCTTTGTACAGTTCTTCATCTGAGACAGGATTAAACCTCAATTTCAGAATTGGAAAGGGGCCGTTATATAAGAGAATATAAAGTCTTAAAACGTCACTTTTTTTATTGGACTATCAAGATAGAAAAATTAAAAAAGTGTACTTTCTCAATTTTTTGAAGTTTAACAATAGGGATATTCCTCCTTTTTTATAGTGAATTTTTCATGAACTGGATATGAGATTAAAAAAGAACTTCAACATTTCAGTTAGAACATAATAAGGTATGATAATTTGATAAATAAAAAAGAAAGTAAAAAAAATATTATTACGGGAGGAATGTTGAAATGATGAACAGCAGACACCTTGAACTTGAGGCTTTCATTCGCGACGTAGATCGAATTGTACATGAGAGAAAAAGTGAAGAGGCTCTAACTAGCGAGATCGCAGAACGAATGCAACAACTGTTACAGAAGGGCGATGTTCTCCCTTCTCAGTACCGACAACCTCAATCAAAATATGCCCTGTATCCACTACACGTAGCCGTGGATGAAAGTTTTTCCATAGCTATTGTGGTATGGGACGTTGGTCAATCTACGCCTATGCATGATCACGGGACGTGGGGGGTAATTGGCGTTGTACAAGGAACCGAACACGAAATTCAGTATGCTCGTCCCTCTATTGAGGGCGAAGCGCTGATGGTACGAAGAGACCGTTATCTTCAAGAAGGCGAGGTAGATATCTGCTGCTCCTCCGAACAAGACATTCATAAGGTAGAGTGTGCCTCTCCCGAGCCATGTGTGGGAATTCATGTGTATGGCGGCAATATTGGAAAAATTGAGCGTCATACGTATGATCCACACACATGGGCAAAAAAAGTGTCGGTTACCCCTTGGGTCCCTGTTCCTAGCTCACATAGTAGACCTTAATTATGCTGTATATTGCTATATGGTGGTCTGCTCTCGAAGGTCATTGATATGAAGGGATTTATGGAGTGACCCCTGTCAAGTAGACAGTAATAAAAACACTCTTTTTTGTACTTTTTTCAATAGATAAGGGCAAGCCAGTTTTATTGGCTTGCCTTGTTTGTTGGCTTTAAGGTTGAACACTTCTTATTTCATTTTATAATTTTTGTACAGCATATAATAATAATTCTTCAATGTTTCTTTTGTCCAATTCTTTGGCTTTTTGCTGTAATTCTTCCTTCAAATCGCTTGTTACTTTGACTCGTACCACTTCCAAATCGCTATCAATATAGATGCCACGGCTACGCTTGTTAATTTTCCCTGAGACAAGAACCGACTCTAATAACTCAACGAGTTCTTGTGATGATTCTGTCAGCAATACCGGTTTGATTTCAACGATAAATTGCTCTTTCTCTTCTTGTGGCGTAATCCTCATATTGGTCGGACTGGCATACTGATAAAATAAATCCATGAGTTTATATAGGTGCGATTTTGCATAAGCTGTTTGCTTAAAGGCAAACGTGGCATAGCCTTCTTTAGTAATCATTTTTTTAGACTCAATGGTATAGGCTGCTTCAAAGCCTTGATGGAGTAATTCCTCTAACGTTAACTCTTCGTGTTTCTCTGTAATCGCCATAACCGGATCTTCTACCGAGATAATACGGGCCAACTCTTCTTTTTCGTGCTGCTTGTTCACAAAAAGCTGAAATAACGCAATGTTTTTCTCCGCATGATAAAAATGACGCTTACTCGGTTTGCGTCCGACTTCGTGTGTGCGTTTAAACTAGTCTAGATCTTCTTCATGGACAAAGTAACAATTCATACCCCGGGATTCTGCTTGGAACGCAGGCAAGAGTTCTTGTTTAATGTACTTAGTGACGGTATTGACCGATATATCGAGTTGCTGAGCGACTTCTTTTGTCGTAAGTCCTGGCTTTTTTAATTCTTCTTTTAACCGAATCATATCTTCTAAATCAAATTCGTAACGACCTTCGATATGCCAGTCATCTTTATTAATCGGATGTAATTTTCCTCGTTGAATGTATGTATAAATGGTTTTCTTCGATGAAATAGCTAATATGTCCATAATGTCTTCAATGGTAATGATTTTATTGAGATTATCAATCATACAACACACCATTTTCATTTCTATTATCTAGTAATTTATTATATCACATTAATATAAAGTTACATATTAAAAGTTTTTATAGTAAATGTGTAAATGGTATAACTAACTTATGAAAAGTAACGTTTTATCATTTACACTAACTGACGACAAATTGTGAGTTATTCTAATTATATGTGTAAATTATATAGTTTTATAATACATAATATATAAATAAAAAAGATAATGATCTTTATATAAGTTTAATTTAAGGTTTTTAATAAAAGTAATAGTTAACGTATTTTATTAAAAATAGTGGTAATTGTTACGCATATTGTAGAAAAATAACTAATTTGTCGTCAGATAGAGTAAATGATAAAACATAACTTTTTATAAGTTAGTTTTAGTATTTACATACATGTTAAAAAACTTTTAATCTGTAACTCTATGTAAATATGATGTAATAAATTATTAATTAATATAGAAATAAAAGGAGTGTTCTTTTTGTTTGATAATCCTAGTAAAATTATTACTATTGGAGACGTGATAGAGATGTTATCTGTTTCATAGAAGAAAACTATTTATATATATATCCAACAAGGAAAATTAAACCCTATCAATAAAAATGACTGGCATATCGAAGGTCGTTATGAATTTGATATTGAAGATGTCGTTCGTTTACAAGAAGAATTAAAAAAGCCAGGACTTACGACAAAAGAAGTCGCTCAGCAACTGGATATCTCGGTCACAACGGTCAATAAGTATATTAAGCAAGAACTATTACCTGCGTTTCAAGAAGAATACCGGGGCATCAATTGTTATTTTGTGCATGAAGAAGAGTTAGAAGCGTTTAAGCGCACATATGAGGTAGGGAGAAAGCCGAGTAAGCGTCACTTTTATTACGCCGAGAAAAACATTGCGTTATTTCAGCTTTTTGTAAAGAAAGATGAAGAAAAAGAGCAGTTTGCCCGTGTCATCTCTGTAGAAGATCCGATTACGGTGGTTACAGAACAACATGAAGAGTTAACATTAGAGGAGTTACTTCACCTAGGCTTTGAAGCAGCCTATACTATTGAATCTAAAAAGATGATTATCAAAGAAGGCTATGCCACATTTGCCTTTAAGCAAACAGCTTATGCCAAATCACAGCTTTATAAGCTCATGGATTTATTTTATCAATACCTAAGCCCGACCAATATGAGGATTATGCCACAAGAAGAGAAAGAGCAATTTTTGATTGAAATCAAACCGGTATTGCTGACTGAATCCTCGCCAGAACTCGTTGAGTTATTAGAGTCGGTTCTTCTCTCAGGAAAAATCAACAAGCGTAGCCGTGGCATTTATATTGATAGCGATTTGGAAGTGGTACGAGTCAAAGTAACAAGCGACTTAAAGGAAGAATTACAGCAAAAAGCCAAGGAGCTAGGCAAACAAAACATTGAAGAATTGCTATTATATGCTATACAAAAATTATAAGGCAACCAAGGCAAGCCAATAAAACTGGCTTGCCTTTATCTATATAAATGAAATAAAAAGTATCTTCTTTTGTTGATTTAGCAGTTAGGCTAACTATTAAACATATACGGAGCATATAATAAATCTCTAAATGAATTTCGAAATTTTATGCTGAGTGCATATTTTGTTGTGGAACTTTGTTAATTACAATCCAGCGGTTATAATAATCAATTAAAAATCCACTCCCTAATACAAATAAAATAGTGCTTATACCAAGACCAATTATATGCTGTTGAAAGAGAATAATAAGAATACTAATAGATAACGGTATTGACATACATATGATTGTGCCAACTGTATAGTTTTTCATTCGCTTTCCGAATGCTTTTATTAAATAGTCCGAAGGTAAATATATAGAGCCTGATTGAAAATAAATAGATATAGCGACTGCGATAAGGTTGAGCCCTATTAATGAATATAAACAACGAATCCATAAAGTCTCTGGAATATATATAATGTGATGTAAGTACACACACAAATCAATAAACATTCCAAACACGCAGGCAAGGGCCATACTTTTGATAATCATCCCTAACGTAAATTTGGTTTTCATTAAATAACTAAGGATAAATGAGCAGAAATTTAAAATAATAATGCACGTACCAATAGAAAACGGTACTATGGATGCAAGATTTTGCCCTGCAGCTGTCCAAGGAGAACTTCCTAAGTTTGCAATTATCATAAAGCTATTTCCCAGAGCATTCAACGTAATTGAACAAACAAACCATAATAAGTTTACAGGTATACTTTTCATCATAACCTCCATTTTAGGATACTTTGTATCTATTATAGAAATTGAAAACTACGAAAGGAAATAATCGAGACTATAAATTAACTCCTTCGTCTTTTAATTGATGAATTATTCAATTAAAGAAGCCCTTGCTTATTAAAGCAAAGGCTTCAGCATTATACTTGAACTTGAAGCTTATTTAGAGATTGTTTAGATTCATTTTTAATATTTGCTTGGGCTGCTGCAAGGCGTGCTAGAGGTACACGGTATGGCGAGCAGCTTACGTAATCAAGTCCAACATTATGACAAAATTGTATTGAGCTTTTTTCTCCACCGTGTTCTCCGCAAATTCCTGTTTTTAACCTTGGCTTTGTTTCTCTACCTAGTTTTACGCCCATTTTTACAAGTTTTCCTACACCTTCTTGATCAAGAGAAGCAAATGGATTTTCTGGAAGGACTTTATTTTCAATGTAAGCTTGTAGGAACTTACCCTCTGCATCATCACGGCTATATCCAAAAGTGGTTTGAGTCAAGTCATTTGTTCCAAAAGAGAAAAAATCTGCTTCCTCGGCAATTTGATCAGCTGTTAAGGCTGCTCTTGGGACTTCAATCATTGTTCCAATTGGGTAATCATAATTCTGTCCTGTTTCTTCTTGAACTTGCAGTCCGGCATTCATAACTAATTGTCGCATTTCTTTCAATTCATTTACGTGACCAACTAAAGGAATCATAATTTCCGGTTTTACGTCTATTCCTTTTTGTCTCACTTTTGTGATTGCATAAAAGATTGCTTTAGCCTGCATGATATAAATCTCAGGGTGAATCATTCCCAATCGACATCCACGGTGCCCTAACATTGGGTTAAATTCATGTAGCTGATGCACTTTTCTTAAAAGATGTTCCTTGTCAATTAATTCTTTAGAATTGCCATTTGTTAGTTGAAGCTTTGTAACCTCAACTAGCAGTTCTTCCTTATCAGGCAAGAACTCATGAAGAGGAGGGTCTAGTAAGCGAATAGTCACGGGGGAACCCTGCATTGCTTCAAAAATTCCTTCAAAATCTTCTTGTTGCATAATTAACAGCTTACTAAGAGCTTGTTCACGCTCTTCATATGTTTCAGCAAGTATCATATCTTGAACGATTGGAATTCGATTTGTATCCATAAACATATGTTCCGTACGGCACAATCCAATTCCCTCAGCCCCAAACTCAAGCGCCTTCTTGGCATCTTCTGGATTGTCAGCATTTGCCCTTACGTTCAGCTTTCTTTCCTCATCCGCCCATGCAAGTAATAGTTGAAACTCATCAGATAGTTGGGGTTCAATCATTGGAATCTCCCCCACCATAATCTCACCGGTTGAACCGTCAATCGTAATAACATCACCTTGATTTATAGTGGTGTTTCCGACTTTAAAATGCTGTGATTTTAAATCGATTTTTAATGCTTCACAACCACAAATACAAGCCTTTCCCATGCCTCTTGCTACAACGGCTGCATGGCTTGTCATTCCACCACGACTTGTGACAGTGGCTTGAGCAGCCACAATTCCATGAATATCGTCAGGCGTAGTTTCCGGTCGGACAAGAATTACCTTTTTTCCGTCTTTTGCTAATCTCTCGGCTTCGTCTGCATTAAATACCACTTGTCCTGTTGCTGCTCCTGGAGAAGCAGGAAGTCCTTTAGCTAGTTGCTTTCGTTCATATGAATCGTCAATTCGACGATGAAGCAGCTGATTAAGCTGGTCAGGATCTATACGTAGAAGGGCTTCATTCTTATTAATAACTCCTTCTTGTACTAACTCAACAGCTATTCGGATTGCTGCTTCAGCTGTTCTTTTACCCATACGTGTTTGAAGAATAAAGAGTTGACCGCGCTCTACCGTAAACTCAATATCTTGCATGTCTTGATAGTGCTTTTCTAGAAGGTTACACGTATCAACAAACTGTTGGTATACTGCTGGCATCTCATTCTCTAGAGTGGCAATTGGTTGGGGAGTACGAATCCCAGCCACCACATCTTCTCCCTGAGCATTGATTAAATACTCCCCATACAGTTTTGCTTCTCCTGTAGATGGATTACGCGTAAAGGCCACTCCCGTACCCGAATCATTCCCCATATTTCCAAAAACCATGCTTTGAA
>Ga0268252_1000306_pt1 | contig 33586 bp, 33 predicted proteins | sample AgamicMgSfrz_FD_200244 | JGI IMG/M metagenome (GOLD analysis project Ga0268252, IMG submission 200244) | Agave microbial communities from Guanajuato, Mexico - Mg.Sf.rz (v2) (version 3) | ecosystem: Host-associated > Plants > Phyllosphere > Phylloplane/Leaf | place: Guanajuato, Mexico | collected... | reverse complement strand
ACCGGCGTCATGGTCGTGGCTGACGCGGTGGGCGCGGCGGTTGCAGCGCTGGCGTTATTCATTACCGCCGACAGCGCGCTCAGCGTGTGAGTCGGCAGGCTCTCTTTATTCTCGTTGCCTTCATCCTGACGCATGCCGTTCAGCAGGCTCTGGAAGCTGGCGGTCTGGCTGCCGTCATCGCTGCCGGTTGCTGGCGCGGCGGTGGTTGTCGCCGCCGCGTTAAGCGATGCGCCCGTGGTCAGGCTCGGCTTCTCTGCGCCCGCGTCCGCTGTCGCGGCAGGTTGCTGAGCGGTTAACGCCGCCAGCGCGGCCTTCAGATTGCTGCTCTGGGCGCCAGCGGCGCTCAGCGCGACGCCGTCAGCCTGTAATTCATTACTTTTTGCTGCCTGCTGTACCAGTGGCGTTTGCGGCAGCATGGCGAACAGCGCCTGTAACGACTGCTGATCCGTCGCGCTTAAACTGTCACGTTTCAGCTCATCCTTATCATCGGCGGCCTTAACGTTCTCTTTAGACTTTTCCGGCATTAACAGCGCATTAAGCGCGCCCGGTTTGTCCAGCGCGCTCAGCAGCTGATTCAGTTCGGTGGTCGGAACCTTGCCCGCCGTCGGCTTTTCCGTCACGCCGGGCAGCGCGGTTTTCACATCGTCCTGTTTCGCCAGCGTCAACAGCCGGTTACCGAGCAGGGTCAAAAACGCTGCCGGCAGCTGACCGCTCGCGGCGGCATCGCCACCGGTAGCGCCAGCGCTGATGCCGGCAGAAAGATCGCCCGCGCTCTCGACGCTGACGGTATTGACTGATATGGGCAACTTAATCATTAGCCTTCCTCAAAGATGCCCGCTGGGCATACTCATCCATCCGTTTCTGATCGAGACGGTTTTCCTGTAGTAATTCATTAGCCTGTGAACGCGCCTGCAGCGTTTCCCAGGCGTGTAGCCGCTGCTGTTTATTGCGCCAGACGTTAAGCGCCTGCTCCACTTTCTGCGTGCATTGCGACAGCTGGTGGCGATGCTGCTCAATGGCTTTTTCCAGCGTCTGAATAAACTGGTGATAATTGGTCCAGCGCGAACTGGCGATGCCCGCTGACATGTTGTTATTCAGCTTGTTGCGATATTCATCCTGATAGTTGAGCAGCATATTCAGCTGCTCATCCGCCTGCTGTTGGGCGCGGCGCATCACGCCCAGCCGGATCGCCGCGTCTTCTACCTCTTTCTGCGCCAGGTCGCGCAGGGTTTCCATCGCACTGTTGGGTTTCGCCATCGTCAGGTGTCCTTATTCCGCACGTCGAATATCAACCAAAAATCGCCTGCAGATGCAGGCAGGCATCGTCGTAGCGGCTCTGCTCGAAAATGCCCTGCTGCAGAAAAGATTCCAGCATCGGCCAGAGCTTAATCGCCTTATCCAGCATTGGATCGCTACCGGCGGCGTAGGCGCCGACGCTAATCAGATCGCGGTTGCGCTGATAGCTGGAGAGCAGCTGCTTAAACTGGCGCACGCGCGCATAGTGCGTTTCATCGATCAGCGCGGTCATTGCGCGGCTGATGGATGCTTCAATATCAATGGCCGGATAGTGGCCCGCTTCCGCCAGCCGACGCGACAGCACCACGTGGCCGTCAAGAATGGCGCGCGCGGAGTCGGCGATCGGGTCCTGCTGATCGTCGCCTTCGGTCAAAACGGTATAGAACGCGGTAATGGAGCCGCCGCCGTCGATGCCGTTACCGGCGCGTTCCACCAGCGCCGGCAGTTTGGCGAATACGGAAGGCGGATAGCCTTTGGTGGCCGGCGGCTCGCCGATCGCCAGCGCGATTTCACGCTGTGCCATCGCATAGCGCGTTAACGAATCCATAATCAGCAGTACATGCTGCCCGCGATCGCGAAAATCTTCGGCGATGCGCGTGACGTAGGCCGCACCCTGCATACGCAGCAGGGGAGAAACATCCGCCGGGGCGGCAATCACCACCGAGCGCGCGCGGCCCTCGGTGCCCAGAATATTTTCAATAAAGTCTTTTACTTCGCGTCCGCGTTCGCCGATCAGCCCGACCACGATAACGTCCGCTTTGGTGTAGCGCGCCATCATGCCGAGCAGTACCGATTTGCCGACGCCGGAACCGGCGAACAGTCCCATACGCTGGCCACGACCCACCGTCAGCAGCGCGTTAATGGCGCGCACGCCGGTATCCAGCACGTCGGTAATCGGCGTGCGCTGCAGCGGGTTAAAGGGCGGGGTGATCAGCGGAGCGCGATAGCCGGTTTCCGGCGCGGGCAAACCATCCAGCGGACGACCGCTGCCATCCAGCACGCGGCCCAGCAGCTGCGGGCCCAGCATCAGCTGTTTACCGCTCTGCGCACTGTCGCCGTTGCCGCGCGCAAACACGCGCGCGCCGGGCAAAATGCCTTCCACTTCTTCCAGCGGCATTAAAAAGAGTTTCTGACCGTTAAACCCGACCACTTCGCTTTCCACTTCCGCGATCTGTTTGCCGTCGTTACGTTCAATAACGCAGGTGGCGCCCAGCGGCAGCTGCAGGCCGGTCGCTTCCAGCACCAGGCCGGTGGCGCGCGTCAGTCGCCCGTAACGGCGCACATTCGGCACCTCCGCCAGACGCTGTTCAAAGTTATCCAGCGATCCCAGCCAGCGTGAAAGACGGGTGGTCATCAGAGTTCTCCCGGCGCCGCCAGGCGGCACAGTTCATGCCAGCGCGTTGCCACGCTGGCGTCCAGATCGCCATCTTCGGCGCTCAGCTTACAGCCGCCAGGGTGCAGCGAGCTGTCAGCCAGCAAACGCCAGCCGTGCAGATCGAGCGTCGGGCCAAGGGTTTGTTCAATACGTTGCAGATCGTCAGGATGGACGCGCAGCTGCGGCTTGCCGCTGAACATCGGCTCCTGCTGGATCATCTGCTGAATCTGACGCAGCAGGGCCGAGCCATCGACCGCCGTTGCCTGGCCGATGACCTGACGCGCCGCTTCCAGCGCCAGCTGCAGCAGCCGCGAAGCGATAACGCTATCCAGCGCCTCCAGCGTGTGCTGAAACTCAGTTACCAGCTGCTGCATACGCGCCTGCAGCGGCGCCTGCTGCTGCTGCGCTTCCGCCAGCCCCTGCTGAAAACCAGCATCGAAACCCGCCTGTTTACCTTCGTTAAAACCTTTCTGCTGACCTTCGGCGTAACCCTGCGCGTGAGCGTCAAGGCGCGCCTGCATCTGCATCTGCTCCAGCTGCGACTGCTGGATCGCCTCTTCTGACATCTCGCTTTCATCAAAGCTGAAGTCAGGCTCGGCGGCAGGCTTCGGCTCAGGCCGATCGAAGCGCGCTAAATCGTCAGGCTGCCAGGGCTGCCACGGACGAGAAGAAAAGGCATCAGACATAGGTTTCCTCGCCGCCGCCAATGACCATTTCGCCGCTCTCCGCCAGACGACGGACAATCAGCAGGATCGCTTTCTGTTCGTTCTCTACCATCGACATACGTACCGGGCCACGGTTGGCAAGGTCGTCGCGCAGAATATCGGCCGCACGCTGCGACATGTTTTTGAGGAACTTCTCGCGCAGCGGCTGATCGGCGCCTTTCAGGGCCACCAGCAGCGACTCGGACTCCACTTCCTGCAGCAGACGCTGGATGCTGCGGTCGTCCACATCCACCAGGTTTTCGAACAGGAACATCTCGTCGATAATTTTCTGTGCCAGCTCGCCGTCGAATTCGCGAACCGCTTCCATAACCGCTTCTTCCTGCTGCGTTTTCATCAGGTTGATGATTTCCGCCGCGGTTCTTACGCCGCCCATCTTCGCGCGCTTGAGGTTCTGACCGTCCAGCAGCGAGTTGAGGACTTCGGTCAGTTCCGCCAGCGCCGCCGGCTGGACGCCGCCGAAGGTGGCGATACGCAGCATCACGTCGTGACGCAGACGATCGTCGAACTGGGCCAGAATATCCGCCGCCTGAGAACGCTTCAGGTGTACCAGGATGGTGGCGATAATCTGCGGATGTTCGTCGCGGATCAGGTCGGCCGCCGCCTGCGGCTCCATAAAGTTGAGCGTTTCCATACCGGTGGTGGTTTCGCGCGTTTCCAGAATATCTTCCAGCAGCGTCGAGGCGCGCTCTTCGCCCAGCGCCTTGACCAGCACCGAACGCAGATACTCGTTGGAGTTCAGGCTCAGCGCGGCAAACTGCTCGGCATCCGCTTCAAACTCGCGCAGGACTTCCGCCAGCTGCTGGTGGGAGACCTGATTCATATTGGCCATCGCCGCGCTGAGGTGCTGCACTTCGCGCGTACTGAGGTGCCTGAACACCTCGGCGGCGCGGTCTTCACCAATCGTCATCAGCAGGACGGCGCTTTTTTCAGTACCGGTCAGACTCATAGTTCGTTACTCATCCATTGGCGGATAACCAGCGCCACAACGCGCGGATCGTTTTCAGACATATCGCGGATGCGCTGGCTCATCACTTCGGCGCTCACCCGATGTTTAGATTTACGTTCCTGCTCCAGCTCATCTTTGCTGAGTGAAACAGAGTAGGCTTCTTCTTCCTGGCGCGCTTTGGCCTGCTGAGCCGCCTGTTCGGTCGCCAGTTTGGCGATTTCCTGCTTACGTACCAGCTGCGGACGAACCAGCTTGCGGTAGAGGATGAAGGCGACCAGCGCGACCAGCAGCCAGCGTCCGGCATTCATCATCTGCCCGAAGAAGGACTGCTGCTGCCAGAACGGAAGGTCGCCGCCGGTTTCATCAGTCTGGGTAAACGGCGAGTTCACCACGTTGACGCTGTCGCCGCGATCGCTGGAGTAGCCCATCGCTTCACGCGTTAAATCTTCAATCTGCTTCAGCTGTTTCTCATTCAGCGCCACCGCTTTGCCTTTACCATCGGCGCGATAGTTCACCACCACCGCCACCGACAGACGCTTCACGCTGCCCACATTCATTTTGGTATGACGAATGGTGCGATCCAGCTCGTAGTTGGTGGTGTCGTCGTGATGCGTATTGGACGGCACCGGACGCGCGTTGTTGGTGCTGGCCGTTGTCGCGTTCGCGGCTGCGTTCGCGTTATTACCGTTCGCCGCGTTCGCTTTCGGCTGTTCAATCGGCGCGTTATTGGCTGGGGCAGGCTGGTTAGAGAGCGCGCCCGGAACGCCGCCCGGATACTGGCCGCCCAGCTGCTCGCTGCTGCTGCTCTGACGTGAACGTACGGCGGCGTTAGCCGGATCGCTGTTCGGTTTGTACTGTTCTTCAGTCTGTTCACGGGCGTCGAAATCGATCTGCGCGGTCACCTGCGCATGTACGTTGCCGTTGCCGACAATCGGCCCGAGGATCGCTTCAATACGCTGCTGATAGCGGCTTTCCACTTCGGTAGCGTATTTCAGCTGTGCGTCATTCAGATCGCGACCGGCGGCGTCGGAACGGGTCAGCAGGCGGCCGCTCTGATCGACCACGGTTACATTGCCCGGCGGCAAACCGGCCACGCTGCTGGAAACCATATGCACGATGGCGCTGATCTGGCCTTCATCCAGCGCGCGTCCCGGCTGCAGGTTCAGCGTAACGGAAGCGGAAGGGGATTTTTGCTCGCGCACAAACAGCGTCGGTTTTGGCATCGCCAGGTGGATGCGCGCGCTTTTTACCGGACCGAGGGTTTCGATGGTGCGTGACAGCTCGCCTTCCAGCGCGCGCTGGTAGTTAACCTGCTCGCTGAACTGGCTGATGCCGAACTTCTCTTTATCCAGCAGCTCAAAGCCGACGGCACCGCCTTTCGGCAGCCCCTGCTGAGCGAGGCGCAGGCGCAGCTCATGCACCTTTTCTGCGGGCACCATCAGCGCGCCGCCGTTCTCCTCGAAGCGGTAGGGGATGTTCATCTGAGTCAGCTGCGTCACGATCGCGCCGCCATCCTCATTTGAGAGGTTGTTATAAAGGACGCGATAATCCGGTGCTTTTGCCCACAGCACCATCGCTACAATGATGGCGGCGGCGGCGGCTGCAGCGATGATCAGCGGGATCCGCGGATTGGCGCGCAGGCGAGCAACAAGGTCATTTAAGCCTTTTTTATTTGTTGTTTCCTGAGTTGCGGTAGCATTCATGACCATTTCCTGCCTGACAGTTGACCGGACTGTGTGATAAGTGGTGACAAAACTGACTCCCTGATACGGCTTAGAAAAGTTCCACTTCTAATGGCTGCCATTATTTTCTGAATCCCAAATTTCGATGGGTGAATAAGCCATGTTTTTTGCTGTCATTTACACCCTTTGTCTTATTGACTTTGTGTTAAGTTTTACTCCGTCAACTAAATAAGCCGCCAATAAAGAGGGTTAACATGGCAATCCAGGGGATAGAAAGCGTGATTCAACAGCTGCAGCTGGGTTCGCTGCAGGCCAGCAACAGAAGCACCGATAACGTTGCGCAGGCTGACTTCGCCGCGCAGATGAAAGCCGCGCTGAATAAAATCAGCGATACGCAAAACCATGCGCGCGCCCAGGCACAAGATTTCGCAATAGGCAAACCGGGCATCCAGCTGAACGATGTGATGGTCGATCTGCAGAAATCGTCGATTTCGATGCAGATGGGCATTCAGGTACGTAATAAGCTGGTATCGGCCTATCAGGAAATCATGAATATGCAGGTGTAGTGGGGTAATTAAATATTACCGTAATAAAAGCGTTAAAATTTATAAAATGCGGTGTTTTCTCACGAGAAAGGACTTTGTAGCAGCAGAGTTTATTATCGTTTTCGTAAAAAACGCCGTTCATTTTCCTGACATTTATTCCACCAACTTTAATCTGACAAAGATATAACCTTCCGTGCATGTTTTTATCGTTATTTGTTACGCAAGCTGGCCATACAGAAACGGGCCTGGCCGGCATGTTTAAAAAACCGGGAACCAGGCTCATCGTTTTAACGGGATTGCGTTTTATTATAGACTCACCGTTCAACGAGCATGAAGAGCTTTTCAGGAGGGCATAATGGATAAACGTTATATTGCAGCAGCGATAGTCGCTGCGGTACTGACCGGATGCAGTTCATCTTTTTCAGTTCCGGGCAGAGGCAACACGGAAACGTCGCAGCTTGTATATCAGTGCGAAGATGGTCAGCGGCTGGATATTACCTACTATAACAACGATCCCAACCGCCTTGCGGTAATAAAAACCGCAGGTGAACCGGCAATCGTTATGGCAAACGTTATTTCAGGCAGCGGAGCCAAATATAACGGCAATGTATATCAATGGTGGAGTAAAGGGCGCAGCGGCAGCTTTAGCGATCTCATGAAAGACAAAACCACCGAATGCCAGGCGGTTAATTAAGTATTGATTATCGCAGCCGCAAAGCCGGATCTTTTTCTTTGTGGCTGCGTTAATATCTGTTAAGAGCCGTGCGCAACAAACTTACCATTCAGCGCAGAGGTAATTCCGTTGACCTTCTGCTTGTTTGCTATTTTATTGCGTCTGATTTTTATCCATTAAACCGCTGCGGCTATTTTTCATCCTGTTTTACAGGCTAACGGCTCACGCCTGTTAAATCCCTGCTAATCTTTATTAAGCCAAGAGAAAAGGGGGAGAGAATGAACAAACGCATCCTTTTTGCCATTCTGGCCGTTGCATTTTTGGCTGGCGCCGTTTTGCGACTAATGTCAGGCGCAACCGCTTTTGGGTTAATGTTATTATTCCTGGCCGGGGCTGCCGCCTGGTTTAGCCTCAAATCGAAACGGCAGTAATGCTTTTTGGATAAGACGTTCTGAAACGGTTTTATGCCAGCGCGGGAAACAAACATTATCGCCTGTGTCTATACGTTTCTTTACATATATAGCCATCCGGTCAGCTGGATAGCGCTGTGTTTTAAATTTTTCGCAATCAGAAAATAATTAGAAAATAACGCTTGCGCTGAATGTGGTTCCATGAGTAAATAGCGCATCGGTTTGGAAGACAGACCTTATGAAAGCAGTTTTAGTAAAGCAGTCCTCATTTAAAGCGTTATCTCAGATACCCCTTCTTCTTGAGTCTTTTCTAAGTGCCCAGTAAGTATTCTCTGCAATACAGACCTTGTACGCCACAACAGCTGGCTCTCTACTATTAAGAAGGAAGTATCATGTCTAACAAAATGACTGGTTTAGTAAAATGGTTTAACGCTGAGAAAGGTTTTGGCTTTATCTCTCCTGAAGACGGCAGCAAAGATGTATTCGTACACTTCTCTGCTATCCAGAGCAACGATTTCAAAACCCTTGATGAAGGTCAGAAAGTGGAGTTCTCCGTTGAGAACGGCGCTAAAGGCCCTTCAGCAACTAACGTTGTTGCGCTGTAAGTCACTTTAGCCTGCATCAAGCCTTACGATAGCGATGACGGTAACAACCTGAGCAGTGAAGGCGTAATGTTAAAGGTTATGACTACAGGCAATTCTTCAGGCGACAGCTAATGTCAACTGAATAAAAAGGCTCACTTCGGTGAGCCTTTTTTTATGGCTGCAATGTACGAAAAAATCCAGCGTCGAGCGGCTTCCAGCGTGATAACGGCGTGCAACTGTGACGGCGTAGACAAGAGAACAATTTGTACACCGTCGGGCAATGTGGGTCACCTACACTTACTAAGCCCCTGTCGGGTTACTGGAGGTTAATATGTCAGAACGTCCTGATGTAAACGATCCGCTGGAAGATGATGAGCCCGTACCGCAAACGCCGGATGAGATCGCTGACGACGACGGTGTCGATCCGCTGGATGATGATGACGCCGATCCGCTGGATGACGATGACGCTGGAGCAAATTCCGGCACGGTGATTTAACCTAAAAAGAAACCGCCCGAAAGGGCGGTTTTGTCGTCTGGCAGAGCAGTTATTCGGCGACCAGCCACATATCCGCTTCGTCAAACATCTCTTCAACGATACGGATAATAATCGATTTGTCACTTTTGCTGGCGTCGCTCTCAATGGCGTTACGCTGCATCGCTTTCGCTTTTACCTCAGCATCCGGGAAGGTGCGGTGGATACGTTTTTGCAGCTCTTCCAGAATAATTTCGTGCGCGCCAGGTAACCCGGCAACATTGCGCTTGTCATAAATCAGTTCAACAAACATAGGTAGCAATCCTCTTGATTCCGCACCGCTCGAAGCGCTCGTTATCTTACTGGATATGCAAACAGTATCAAACGCCTTTTTGATGCTTAGTCATAAAATGTTTATAAGGTCTGGTCTGACAGAAAGTAGATATTTCGGCTGCTATTTTCAGCATCCAAACAAACAGGGGATCACCATGAAGCATCTGGTCATTGATATATTGATGAAGCTGGCAAAAATGGATGTAGAGGCGAAAGAGATTACTGCGCAGGTAGAAGCGCAATCGCTGCTGCTGGCGGCGCTACTGTTAACCGCCGGGAAAGAGGGGTCGGACAGTATCGAAAAGAATATTAACCACGCCATTCTTGCCGCTACGCAGGCCACGCCCGATGTGGTTCAGTCCGATATTGATTTATTGCTGACACATATTAACCGGCTGCTGGCGGTGACGCGCTACGTTGACGAGATGACAATCGCGCAGGAAAACAAAGAGTAAAATTAGCCTCTGGAGGTGGAAATCCAGCGACACTTCCAGAGGCAGTGCAAAGCGCCATTTGTTCAGGGATAGTAGCGACTCGCGCCGCACCGGGAGAGTTATACAAAACTATGCATCTTGTACAACTTTATTTCTGTCTGACGGACTGGCTGGAGCAGTCGGTCGGCGCGAACGCCTGTCCTTAGCCGCTTAAAGCTCATTCTTCTGACAAAATTCTTCCCACGTCATGCCCAGCGCGGCGGCGTGTTCTTTGAGATAGGCTTCAATCGCCTGAATCGCCACTTCCTTATCCGGCTCCGCCAGCTGGATAGAAAACAGAATCGCATCCTGATTTTTAGCGCGCAGAAACGCAGCATAAAGCCGATCTGCCTGCATGTTGCGATACTGCGCCAGCGTCATTTTAAAACCGTCCGCCTCTTCCTGTGTCAGGCTATCCAGCGCAGCCTGAAAATCGGGATGCGCGGATAAAAACATGGAGCGGGCGATAGCGTAATACTCTTGAGGCGTTTTCATGGGGTTAACCTGTCAATAAAGATGGCTTTAAGTTTAACCCGACGCCGCCTGGCTGTCAGGGCGGGGCGGCTTAACCGTCGTAAAGTTAATCATTCTGCGAGCCAGGCGCGCTGCATTACTGCTCCGGCGCCTAAGTATCTTGCGTTGACGGGGGAAAAAATTATAACGTAGCCGCCATCAAACGAAGGTTAGGGAGCCGGAATGAAAAAGTGGATGCTGTCAGGCGCACTGGCGCTGGCGGGTTGTGCGCAAATCACTCAATACCAGCAGGCGGTAAAAACGCCAGCGCCAGCCAGTCTGCAGGGTTACTGGCAAACCAGCGGGCCGCAGCGCGGGCTGATTAATCCGCAGGCCATCGGCAGCCTGATTATTACCGCCGAAGGCGATACGCTGGACTGCCGTCAATGGCAGCGCGTCATTGCCAAGCCAGGTAAGCTTACGCTGCTGAACGGTCAGTATGTGAATGTGAATAAGCAGATGCGCGTAATGCCGCTGGAGCTGGAAGGCAGCGAGCTGCACTACGATAAGCTGACGCTGAAAAAAGTTGACCAGCCGACGCCTGAATGTCAGCAGGCGCTGGAGCAGGTGAGCCAGCAGCCCGATGCGGCGGTTATCCAGGATATCGAGCCGCAAACGATGCGCGCCGTTTTTGCTGAACCGGCGGCGCAAAGCCAGCCATAAACGCCATGATGACGCGCGCGTCATCACTGTTCTGGCGTTATCCGCGATCGGAAGGGTAAAGAATATTGCCGGAAAAGCCGCTATAGGCGGAGGTAATATTTTTCTGCTGATTACCCTGATTAACCAGCGTACGCAGCTCAACCATGCGATGGGTGAGCAGGTTTTTAATCAGGGTTTCGTTATCCAACAGCTGCCGGAGCAGCGGCCGAATCTGCGCCTGTAGCGCAGCGGACAAGGTACAACTCTCCGCCGCCTGCTTAACGCCTTCCACCGCCTGCAAATAGCCCATTTCATGGCCGATCAGTTCATCCCACTGGCTCTGCTTCGCCAGCGTCAACATGGTATTACTGAGCATCAGCAGTTGCTGATAACGGCGAAGCAAATCAATGTTGGATGACATCATCAGGCGTCCTGCGTAGCGTGCGCGTTTGGCCCAATCTCTTTCCAGGCGTCGGCAATATTGCTTAACAATCTTTCCACTTCGTCAATGGCGGCCACATCATTGTGCAGATTGGCGTGCAGCAGACGACGCGTCATATAGTCATACAGGCCGTCAAGATTGGCGGCGATTTCTCCGCCCGCCTCATGATTCAGACCGGCACGCAGACCGTTGGTAATAATGTTGATCGCCTTAGAGAGCGCCTGGCCTTTGCCAGGAATATCGCCCTGTTCCATCAAAATGGCGGCTTTTTTCATGGCGCTTAGCGCGCCATCAAACAGTAACACCACCAGCTGATGCGGGCTGGCGCTCATTACGGCACTTTCAACGCCGACCTGGGCGTAGGCCTGGATCCCCGATTTTCCGTACATGTTATTCCTCGTTTAGCTGCTCATCGCGCTGAACTGTTGGGTCAGATAGTTGCCGGTTTGCGTCAGCGAAGAGACCAGGGTACTCAGGCTGGTAAACTGGCTTTTGTAGCGCGCCATCGTCGCTTCGATCTGGGTGGAAACCTGATCGTACTGATCGGACAGACGCTTCAGCGAGGTGTTGATGCCGTCTTCCGCACGCTGGATTGAACCGTCGGAAGCGAGCATTGACTCCAGCAGATTGCTGGTCTGGGTCGCGAAGCCGGTCGTTTTGCCGTCGCCCGACAGGAAGGTCACCACGCTGGCGGATTTCTCATCCAGCGCTTTATTGAGCTTATCGCTGTCGACCGTCAGCTTGCCGTTAAGATCCTGCGTTACGCCGATCTGCGACAGCAGCGAGTAGTCGCCACCGGACTGTGATGTCGAGAGCATAGAGCGCAGACGCGTCTGGATATTGCGCAGCGTACCATCGCCCAGCAGATCGCCGTTGCTGGTGTCCTGCGCGCCGTTACCCTGATCGACTGCGGTATATTTGGTCTGGTTAGAAATGGTGGTTTGCAGCGAGTTATAGGCATCGACATAGGCCTGCACTGCATCAACCATCGGCTGATTATCTTTGGTCACCGCCAGGGTTTCCGGGCTGCCGACGTTAGTTTTCGTCAGGGCCAGGGTCACGCCCTCTGGCGCATCGGTGATGGTATTGCTGCTGCGCGTAATCGCGACACCATTAATCGTCAGTTTTGCATCGGCTGCGGCAACCTGTTCAGTCATGCCGTTGGTCGGGGACGATTTGTCATAGCCGATATATTGCGCCAGCGAACTGTCACTGGTGGTTACCGTCATTTCATTGGCGGTGCCGGTATCGCGCGAAGTCAGCGACAGATAATAGGTGTTATCGTCAGATTTAATAATGCTGGCGGTAACGCTGCCCTGCTGCTTGTTTATCGCATCGCGAATATCGGTCAGGCTGGTTTGAGCCTGCGTCAACGTGACGGTCATCGGCGTTTTCTGGCCGCTCTGCGCGATGGTAATGGTGCGCGAGGACAGCGAGCTGTCGCCTAAATCGCTATCTTTGCTGGTGGCTGCTTTAGAGAGCAGCGACTGCGCTTTTGCCAGCTGGCTGACTTCAACGGAGTAGTTACCGGCTGCGGCATCCTTTGCCAGCGTTGCGGTAAAGGCCGTATTGGTGCTGGAGACCCTGGTCGAGGCGATTTTAGAAGTATCTTTTAACGCATCGGACGCCGTCTGTAATTTTTCCAGCGAAGTCTGCACGATGCCCCAGGCGGTCAGCTTCGCTTTATAAGAGGACTGCTGCGTGGTGATCGGCGTCAAACGTGTTTTTTCTGATGTCTCCAGGCTTTCATACAACGTTTGTAAATCGAGACTCGTACCCGCACCGAGGGAACTAATAGTTGCCATGTTGTAATCCTTGGTTGTTGACAATCACTGGGGAGGGTATCGGCAGCGTTTGGTAAAAGATTAGCGTCAGATAAAAAATTCAATGGGCAGATAAACAGCCCTTCTTTATTGCAGTTCCAGCTTTTACCGTTTTGTTGGTTTTTCGCAAAAATCTTCTAAAGGTTGGTTCAGGGCTGTCGATAATGAGGTTGACGGTGATGAAGCCGTATAACAGATGCCTGAATCTGAACCAATTTTTAAAGGAAAACCATCATGGCAGTTATTAATACTAACACCCTGTCGCTGACCACTCAGAACAACCTGAGCAAATCTCAGTCTTCTCTGGGTACCGCGATTGAGCGCCTGTCTTCTGGTCTGCGTATCAACAGTGCAAAAGATGACGCAGCAGGTCAGGCGATCGCTAACCGCTTCACCTCTAACATCAACGGCCTTGGCGTAGCGGCACGTAACGCCAACGACGGTATCTCTCTGGCGCAGACCGCTGAAGGCGCGCTGAGCGAAATCAACAACAACCTGCAGCGCGTCCGTGACCTGACCGTGCAGGCGCAGAACAGCTCTAACTCTGCCTCTGATATCGACTCCATCCAGGCTGAAGTTAACCAGCGTATGGAAGAGATCAACCGCGTTACGCAGCAGACTGACTTTAACGGTATTAAAGTACTGAACACCGGCTCCGGCACCAGCAGCTACAGCTTCCAGGTCGGTTCTAAAGATGATGAAACCATCTCTATCAGCCTGAGCAGCAGCAACGCTTACAACCTGTACAATGCGACCGGCGCCTCTGTTGTTACCAGCGGCCAGACCATCAACGGTAACGCCCGTACTACCGCAGCTGAAGGCTTCGACGTGCTGGAAGGTTCAGTAACCGTTAGCGGCGGCACCGCCAGCACCAACGGCAGCCCGCTGGCAGATATCGATGCGGCGATCAAAGCGGTTGACAACCAGCGCAGCCTGCTGGGTGCGTCTCAGAACCGTTTCGAGTCCACCATCACCAACCTGAACAACACGGTAAACAACCTGTCTGCAGCACGCAGCCGTATTCAGGATTCTGATTACGCAACGGAAGTCTCCAACATGTCCCGCGCGCAGATCCTGCAGCAGGCTGGCAGCTCGGTACTGGCGCAGGCCAACCAGGTCCCGCAGACCATGCTGTCTCTGCTGCGTTAAACCCTTATCGGTTACGCATGCGAAAGCGCCCTCCCTGGAGGGCGTTTTTTTTAGTCATTTTTAGCGCTGTTATCAACGTTAATTAATTTTGCCTGGCGATAAAAAAATCCTAAAGTCCCGCTTAACGTTGTCGATAACATTTATGACGGTGATGAAGCCGCAGGCCAAATGCCGAACCCTAATTAAACTTGAAGGATACTTATCATGGCAGTTATTAATACTAACACCCTGTCGCTGACCACTCAGAACAACCTGAGCAAATCTCAGTCTTCTCTGGGCACCGCGATTGAGCGTCTGTCTTCTGGTCTGCGTATCAACAGTGCAAAAGATGACGCAGCAGGTCAGGCGATCGCTAACCGCTTCACCTCTAACATCAACGGCCTTGGCGTAGCAGCACGTAACGCCAACGACGGTATCTCTCTGGCGCAGACCGCTGAAGGCGCGCTGAGCGAGATCAACAACAACCTGCAGCGCGTCCGTGACCTGACCGTGCAGGCGCAGAACAGCTCTAACTCTGCCTCTGACATCGACTCCATCCAGGCTGAAGTTAACCAGCGTATGGAAGAGATCAACCGCGTTACTCAGCAGACTGACTTTAACGGCATTAAAGTGCTGAACACCGGTTCCGGCACCAGCAGCTACAGCTTCCAGGTCGGTTCTAAAGATAACGAAACCATCTCTATCAGCCTGAGCAGCAGCAACTCCTACAACCTGTACAACGCGACCGGCGCATCTGCTGCGACCAGCGGCCAGACCATCAACGGTAACGCCCGTACTACCGCCGCTGAAGGCTTCGACGTGCTGGAAGGTACCGTTTCTTCTGGTGGTGCTACCGACGGCAGCCCGCTGGCAGACATCGATGCGGCGATCAAAGCGGTTGACAACCAGCGCAGCCTGCTGGGTGCGTCTCAGAACCGTTTCGAGTCCACCATCACCAACCTGAACAACACGGTAAACAACCTGTCCGCAGCACGCAGCCGTATTCAGGATTCTGACTACGCAACGGAAGTGTCTAATATGTCCCGCGCGCAGATCCTGCAGCAGGCTGGCAGCTCGGTACTGGCGCAGGCCAACCAGGTTCCGCAGACCATGCTGTCCCTGCTGCGTTAATCGTCACCGCGTCTTTTCCAAATTCCAATCCAGGCCCTGCATTCGCAGGGCTTTTTTGTCAGTATTGAATCACTTCCGGCAAAGGTAATGCGTGTTTAATGCGGCTAAATAGCCACCTGACACGGCGGTTTTCCTGCGATTAGGCATTTTTTACTCAGGTAATATCTTTTTAAAATACCTGGGGAGTTCCTTAAAGATGGGCAGCCGAGTCGCTAAAGACAAAATTTCTATTAACTACCAGTCCACTTTGGCTTTTTTTGACGCCAGAGGAAAACAGCAGTTTCAAAATCCCTTAAGCGCCACGATGTACCAGGATAATCAGCCTGAATTAGTCGCAGCGCGGGATATGGCCGAAAAAAGCGTGCTGACAAATACCTTCGATCGTTTAGTTCCTTCCCGTATATTGGACATGGGATGCGGGCTGGGGCGATGGGGCTGGTTTTTTGCTGGTAAAAATCGGGATATTGCCTATCTGGGAATCGATTTTTCGGCGAATCTAATTGCGCAAGCACAAAAGATCGCCGCTGAAAAACAGTTCCCTGATTTGAATTATCAGGTTATGTCAGTCACGGCTATTGAAAAAGAGAAGCTAATTGTCGCCGCGCCTTATGACCTGATTATTATTTCAGGCGTTCTGCTCTATTTGAATGATGAGGATTGTTCTTGCGTTCTGGATACGGCTGCACAGCTCTGCGCTGCGGGCGGTCAGATTTATATCAGAGAACCGCTGGGTATGTCTGAACGGTTGACGCTGAATAATTATTACTCCCAGGAGCTTAACGCGGACTATTCCGCTATTTATCGTAGCCGGGAAGAGATGCAGGGCATGATCGCATCCTCTTTCGGCGACAAAGAATATTCACTCAGCCAAAAAGATTTCCTGTTCCCGGATGCGCTGGAGAAACGCAAGGAAACAAGACAGTTCTTTTACATCATTAATAAAAAGGCGGTGTGAAATGAATACCGCTTATTGTTTTGATCTTGACGGCACATTAACGAGACAGGAGCTTTTGCCCCTGATTGCCCGTTCAGTCGATTTAGAAGATGAAATATCCGTATTGACCGAAGCCACCATCGCCGGTCTGATCCCTTTTGAAAAATCCTTCAAGTTACGTGTACGCCTGCTGCGCGATGCAGAAATTTCCTGGATACACCATGTTTTAGAACATGAAGTCGAGTTTCAGCCGGAAGTGCTTAAATTTATTCAGGAGCGCCCCGATCAGTGTTTTGTGGTGACCGGCAATTTAGACATCTGGGTCAAGCCGCTGCTCGATAAACTGGGCATCCAAAGTTTTACCTCTGTTGCTCAGCTGGATAGTCAGGGGCAACTGCAAACCGTAAAAAACATTCTGAATAAATCTGATGCCGTCAGACATTTACGCGAGAGATTTGAAACCATCATTACCGTAGGCGAAGGGATGAACGATGTGCCTATGTTTGAGCAGGCTGACTGGCGTATCGCCTTTGGGGCAACGCATGAGCCGAACAAATTATTGTGCAGCTTAAGCGATTTTGTGGTTTATGACGGAGAGGCGTTATGCAAACTATTAAAAATGCTGTGATTTGCGCCGCCGGCATTGGTTCCCGTTTGGGGCTGAACCGTGCAAAGTGCATGATTGATATTATGGGTAAAACCCTGCTTGAATATCATCTTGAGCGCCTTGTGGATGTGGAAAATATCTGGATAGTGGTCGGCTTTCAGGAAGATGACGTTATTGCTGAAGCAAAACGTCTCAGGTCGGACTGTATTATTGTTCGTAACCCGGACTATATGAAAACTAACACGCTGCAAAGTGTATGGCGCGTATCACGTCACCTTAAAGAAAAATTTTTGGTTATTGATGCCGATACCGTTATTGAAAATAAAAGCTTTGCGGAGTTTTTAGCCACTGCAGAAAAAACTGACTACCTGATTGGTATTTCACCTTATACCACCAGCGATGGCGTCCGCGTAAAAACAGACGCGGCGGCCCGGAACGTTACGGCTTTTACACGTGACGCACATTATGATTATGAATGGACAGGCATTGCGGTAATCGATCCGCGCATGGTGATTAACGAGCCGGTATTTGTTTACCAGTCACTGGAAAAATACCTGCCTATTCGTTCCTTCAATATCAACGCATTTGATATTGATACCATTGCTGATTTAGATATGGCTAAAAAAGTTACCACGGCGGGCTGGGTGTAACATGACTGAATATGTAACCGAAAATAAAGAGAACAGAACAGTCGTGACTGTAAATAATCTCATTACAGCAGACTCCATTAATTTCCATGCGTTTGATGGAAATAAAAACCGTATTGGCTTTATTGATTGTGGCTATGCTGATGAGGTGGTTGCGGCGGCCACTGCTTTTGCCGAGGTTATCGTATTAGAAAAAAGGCTGCCTTTCATTCATGTTATCGAGGGTATGCTACAAAAGAATAAAATTAAAAATGTGACATTAAAGGCAACCTCATTATTTGAAGAAAAATTTGAACTGCATTTTGATTGCCTGTTTTTAAAAAGCGGCGTCGAAAACGTTGAGAGTGAACATGAGGCTCTCAGGGTGTTCTTACGCGCAAATGAAGCCCTGGTTGAGGACGGTTGCCTGTTAATAAAAGCAGCGAAACATTCCCGACCGCTTTTGATTGCACAGGCTGAGCGTATTGGCTTTCATTTTATTGAAGAAGTATTGTCAGGCGATGATACGCTTCTGCATTTGAAGAAAATTAGCTACCAGGCTGAAGAAGCGATTAACCGCGAACTGCGCGTCGCCTGTTTTGCCAGTATGCCGTTTCATTTTCGCTCATTAAAACCGCTTGCCGCGTTATATGAACATAGCCTGCTTACCCTCTCTACGGAAGAAGTTACCGCCTGGAAACCGGATGTTATCGTAGTGGCTGATGGCTGGTCAGTAGAATACTGGCGTGATTATTGCGATGCGTATAACGTTGCCCTGATCGGTATGCGTCACGGTTCGGTTACGCGCTACGGCTATGCGGAAAGCCAGTATAATTATGCAGACTATATGTGCGGAAGCCCGTGGGATATTGAAGATACACTTTTATCACAGGTACAACCGCGCAAAGGCTTTCTGATTACCGGCAATAGCTGGGTCGATCAGGTTTTCCAGCTGCCGGAAAAAGTAACGGACACGGAAACGCCAGTTATTCTTTTTGCCCCCACCTATAACCCGGAAATCAGCGCTGCAGTCTTTTTTGGCGAGCGGGTGGTTGATTTAATTCGTTCTGTTTATCCTTCATCCCGCATTATTATTAAGCCTCATCCCGCTATCGTTCAGCATGAGCATAGCTTTGTGGTAGATAAAGCGATATTCCGTGATTTAATGCGCGCCTGGCGACAGCAGTCCGCCGCCGATCCGCTGGTTGAACTTATTGATGATCCGTCAGCAAGCATTGCTGACTATTTTGCCGTAGCCGATATCTTAGTCGCGGATGCCTCTTCGCTCATTTATGAATATATGACGCTGGATCGTCCAGTTATTCTCTATTCTTCAGAAAAAAAGGTTGCGCACTGGAAGTTTAACCCGAATGCGCCGGGCAACGCCTGGCGTGATATTGGCTTAGAATTTCAAGATGATAAATCGTTTTTAAAAATATTGCGTAACCCCTTTGCGTTGCATAAAAAGCAGTGCAGCAAGGCACAGCAACAGCGTACCCGGTTTTTACATGGTCGTTATCAGGACGGTAAATCCATTAACCGTGTCGCCAAAGCGATTAACGCCTTGCCTCGTCTGTCCGTAGTCATTCATGGTAAGCAGACGTCGATTAATGAAAAAAGAGCCCTTGCCGCCGGGATTAGCCAAAAAGTGCATTTTTCCCGCGTTGTTCTTATTGACGACAGCGCTACAGGAGCTGAAAAGGCGACGTATCCTGGGCTGGAATCATGGATTAGTCAGGCAAGGCCGAACGCCCAGCCACACCATCATCTTTTACTCATTGATGCTGATAAAAACTTTACGCCAGGAAGTGCCCATCAAATTAGCCATGCGGCACGGAAATTTGCCTGGGGCACGCTTGATGTGCTGGCGTTAGATGTTGATGAAAACAAGCCGCTCGCGTTTATGCCCTTTCGGGTAATGCAACACTGGTGTGGTCCGCAAGACCCTTCTTTGCCAGCGCCATTACGTGAAGAAAAATGGCGACATAACCGTATCAACGTTATTCCGGGAAGGGGAGTGACTCGTAATCCGGGAAAAAATATTTTCTGGCTTGGCCGGGAAACGCATTTTTCCCTTGTCCCGGCGATTAGCGGAATTGTGCCTCAGGATGCGCAACTGCAAATGCAAATTTCTCCTTTCGAGCGGAAGGAGTATGACGTTTTTCCCTTTACCAGCGTGATCTCTGTTAATGGCAATCCCGTACAGGAAGTGATTACTGATACGGTTTTCCATCGCGTTATCAATATTCCCTGGCAGCCTGATGAGCAGGGGAAAACTGAAGTTTCAATTATTAGCAGTGGTCACACCGCGCTTTTTAATGACGTAGCAAGGGACGTTACCTTTGTAATGCGTAGCGCGCAGATCGCGCTTGAAGAAGAGGTTGAGCGTCCTTCATTGTTAGTGGAATGGCTGGCGCAGCGTAAGCTTTCTGCCATTCAGCAACAGCAGGTTGCCGTTTATGAGGCCAGAGAAGATCAACGCAGCATCATCGATCTCTTTATTGTGCTGTCAGGCAGCGATCAAAACGTGCAGGCGACCCTGGACAATATTCACTCTCACAATGAGGCTGGCGACAGGCTTCAGTTTCGCGCCGCTATCTTTGCTTTGCCAGGCACGCCGGACATAAATGCAGGCGAAATACCCGTTTTCAATGTGAAGGAGAGCGAACTCGTCGCATGTATCAACCGTCAGGCTTTACAGCGTTCAGGAGAATGGCTGTTGTTGGTACATGCAGGTAATACTTTTACTTCCGGCGGCGCCGTAGTTGCACGACTGCAGTTGCCTTTAGCTGGCGCATGCGCTGCTGTTTATACCGATACCGTACTCGGGCATAAAAATGAAATAAGCAGCCTGGCGTTGCAGCCGGATTTCAATCTGGATTTATTGCTCAGTATGCCTTCGCTTATGGCTGAAAACTGGCTGTTCAATAAACAGGTTTTTGCTGAGCTGGGCGGCTTTGATGAAAGCTATAGCAGACAATTCCAGTTCGAATATATTACTCGTCTTATTGAGCAGAAAGGCATTGGCGTAATTGGGCATCTGGATGAACCTTTCCTGGTCAGGGAGCCTTATCCGCTATGTCATGACGAAGAACATACCGCAATTCTCGAAAAGCACCTGCATAACCGGGGATATCCTCAGGGCGAAGCAGTGAGCGCGATGCCTGGCGTATATAGTCTGCGTTACAACGTAGGCTCAAAACCTTTAGTGTCGATTATTATCCCGACAAAAGATCAGCTGCCGGTGCTGATTACCTGTATCACCACGCTGTTAGAAAAAACGCAGTACACTCATTATGAACTACTGGTGGTTGATAATAACAGCGAACTGGAAGAAACCCGGCAATGGTTACAGGGCCTTGCCGCGATTGATCCTCAGCGTATCCGGGTGCTTTCTTATCCCTGGCCGTTTAATTATTCAGCCATGAACAATATGGCTGTAGAACAGGCCAAAGGCGAATATATCGTATTGCTGAATAATGATACGGCGATTATTCAGGGCGACTGGCTGGATAATATGCTGAACCATGCACAGCGGCCAGAAGTGGGCATTACCGGCGCTAAACTGCTTTATCCAAATGGGCAGGTTCAGCACGCTGGCGTGGTACTTGGCCTGCGAGGTCCAGCGGATCATCCGTTTATCTGTAGAGGGGGCGATGAAACGGGCTATCTTCACCGCTTAGTTGCCGATCAAAACTATATGGTAGTAACGGCAGCCTGTCTGATGGTACGCAAAGAGGTCTACCTGGCGGTTGGCGGCCTTGATGAAGAAAATTTCCGCGTTTCCTATAATGATGTCGATTTTTGTCTCAAAGTGCGTGAAGCAGGCTATTTAACGGTCTGGACGCCTTACGCCAAAGTTATGCATGAGGGCAGCGTCAGCCAGCGTAAGGTAGATCGCGCAGCTCAGGAGCAGAAGCGCCAGCGATTTATTGCTGAACAGGATGCGATGTATCAAAAATGGCTGCCGTTAATCAGTAAAGATCCGGCCTACAACAGCAACCTTTCTTTAACGGGCGAAGGTTTTGAGCTGGTCGCAGACAGTGAACTCACCTGGCGTCCTGTTTTCTGGAAGCCCGCGCCCACCGTTCTGGCGCATATGGCCGATCTGACCGGGTGTGGACAGTACCGTATTATTCAGCCGTTTAATGCAATGCGTGATGCAGGTTTAATTCAGGGGAAACTTTCAAAAGTTCTGCTCAATATTCCTCAGTTTGCTCAATATGAAGCTGACAGTATTATCTTACAACGGCAGGTTGCCCCTGAGTTTCATGAATGGCTCGCGCGGATTACTAAGTTAAAAAATGCTTTCAAAGTTTTTGAACTGGATGACTATCTGCCTAACCTGCCGTTAAAAAGCGTTCATCGTAAGGATATGCCGAAGGATATTTTTAAATCGCTGAGAAAAAGCTTAACGCTGGTTGACCGCTTTGTTGTCTCAACCGAAGCTTTAGCCGACGCTTTTAAAGGTATGAATAGCGATATTCGCGTAGTTGAAAACCGATTATCGCCGGCGCTGTGGGGAAGCCTGGTTAGCCAGCGTGGCCAGGGGCGCAAACCCCGCATTGGCTGGGCGGGAGGCTCCAGCCATACGGGAGATTTAGAGATGATTGTTGATGTGGTAAAGGCGTTATCGAACCGTGTGGAATGGGTATTTTTCGGGATGTGCCCGCCAGCGTTAAGACCATACATACATGAATATTATCCCGGCGTCGCAATTGAAAAATATCCGGCTAAATTAGCTGCTTTAAATCTGGATCTGGCGCTGGCTCCGGTTGAAGATAACCCATTCAACCGTTGTAAAAGTAATCTTCGATTACTTGAATATGGCGCCTGCGGCTTTCCGGTAATATGCAGTGATATTGAGTGCTATCGTTATGACCTGCCGGTTACCCGCGTAAAAAACCGATTTAAGGATTGGCTGGAAGCTATTGAAATGCACCTTAGCGATCCTGCCGCATCATATCGCATGGGAGATGAGTTACGCGCCAGGGTCCGTAAAGAATGGATGTTGGAAGGCGAGGCTGTAAAAAACTGGGCATCGCTGTGGTTGCCTTAAAATGATAAAAATGGCGAGGAGACTCGCCGTTTTCTGCTAAATCAACTCAGATAAAACGCATCTTTTTTTATCCGGGCGGTATGATTAATTAAAGCAATTATTTTTGCTAAAAGACTATTTTAATAATAGTTGATGAATGGTTTGATCCAGCTTACGGTTATTACCTCATGTCCGGCGCTACGATTTAATTTTTTCAGCGCACGGACAGATTGAGATGAAAATACATTATCTTTATTGGGGAAAAGTAAAGAGCGATTCCGGTAACGATAATAAAGTATGTCATCTGTTAATTTATCATGCCCTGGACGTTGCTGCCGTTGCGGCGCGCTGGTGGGACACTTCACCTGTCGTACAAAATTTATTAACACCGCCAGGCGAAAATAAAAAAATTATTCGCGCCTGGCTGCTCTTTTTTATCGCGTTGCACGATATCGGCAAATTTGAAATTCGTTTTCAGGCTAAACAGCTTGCCGTATGGCAGCAGCTCAATCCACAGCGTAAAGGGCGCTATCCCTCCCTCGAGCAATGTCGAAAATTTCCTCATGGCCCCGGCGGGCTGTTTCTGTTCTGGCAGGATCGGCTGAAGACGGAGGAAGAGGATGCGCCTCAATATTCATGGGTTCCCTGGCTGGAAGCCGTCTGCGGTCATCATGGCTTTATCATGCCGCTCAGCGAGGTAATTGCTATCGACCAGCCAGTTGAGTCGGAATACGCGTTCGATTTACCTTTTTCACTGCGATGCTGGGCCGGGGCGGATCGGCTGGCGCGTGAAGCCTTTATCGCCGAGATGGCCGCGCTTTTTCTGCATCCGGTCGGATTAACCCTTGAAGATATTCCACCCCTGCCTGGGGCAGCGTTAGCGGGATTCTGTTCAGTTTCCGACTGGCTCGGTTCCTGGAGCAGCGAGGATACCTTTCTGTGCTGCACCGATATCTTGCCCGCAGCCGATTATTTTAATCAACGCTATGAGCAGGATGCGGTAAAGGTACTGGCGCGCAGCGGTGTACTGAGTCAGGCCCAGCGCTACAGCGGCATTGCGGCGCTGTTAAAAGAAAATTATCAACCGCGCCAGTTACAGGTGCTGGTGGATAGCTTACCGGCCAGCGCGGGCCTGACGCTGATAGAAGCGCCCACCGGATCCGGTAAAACTGAAACGGCGCTGGCTTACGCCTGGCGGCTTATTGATGCCGGACTGGCGGAAAGTATTGTCTTTGCGTTGCCGACGCAGGCGACGGCGAACGCCATGCTGACAAGGCTGGACACGCTGGCCGATAAATTTTTCCGGCAGGGCAACCTTACGCTGGCGCACGGCGCGGCAAAATTTAATCAGCAATTTACCGGGATAAAATCGCGCGTCAGCGCGCCGTTAAATGATGAAGAAGGATGGACGCAGTGCTGCGAATGGATAGCGCAAAGTAATAAACGCGCTTTCCTGGCGCAAATCGGTGTTTGTACCGTGGATCAGGTGCTGACCGCTGTACTGCCGGTTAAGCATCGTTTTATCCGCAGCTTTGGCCTGACGCGTAGCGTCGTGATTATCGATGAAGTACACGCCTGTGATACTTATATGTATGGCCTGTTAACGGCGATGCTGGAGGCGCAATACCGCAGCGGTGGCAGTGCAATTTTGCTCTCCGCCACCTTGCCAGCGACGCAGAAGCAGCAGCTGCTGCAGAGCTATGGCGCACAGGAGCCGGTATCCAGTACGGAGTGCTATCCGCTGGTCAGCTGGCAGCGGGGCGCTGAACAGCACAGTTTTGATCTCACCGCTTTCCCGGAGCAGCTTCCGCCTGATTTTCAAATCACCTTAACGCCATATTATCTCGCTGATATGCAGCCGAATGATGCCTTGCTGGAGCGGATGATTGCCGCTGCGGAATCTGGTGCGCAGGTTTGTCTGATTTGTAACCTGGTGCAGGTGGCGCAGCAGGTTTATCAACGCTTGCTGGAGATGACGCAGCTTGAGGTAATGCTGTTTCACGCGCGCTATTCCTTAACCGATCGGGCAAAAAAAGAGCGCGCCATTCTGGATTGTTTTGGGCCGGATGGGGATCGCCGTTGTGGTCGGATACTGGTCGCAACCCAGGTTATTGAGCAAAGCCTCGATGTCGATTTTGATCTTTTGCTTATCCAGCTCTGCCCGGTGGATCTGCTGTTCCAGCGCCTTGGGCGTTTGCATCGCCACAAGCGTGCGCGTCCCGTTGGCTTTGAGCAACCGCAGGCGATCGTGCTGCTGCCCACCAAAGCAGACTATGGCCATAGCGGCCTGATTTACGCCAATACGCTGGTGATGTGGCGCACGCAGGGCTTTATCGAAGCGCTGAACGGGAAGGGATTAACTTTTCCGGCCGCCTATCGCCAATGGATTGAGCCAATCTATCAGCCTGAGTTAACGGGCGACGAGCCGCAATGGGTTAACGAGGGCTATGACGCCTTTCTGGAGGCGATGGAAGTGAGCCGGTATAGCGCTAACTATATGTTAGCTCAGGCGAAAACGCCGAAACTCTATAAAGATAATGATCAACATATTCGGGCGGTAACGCGTGAAGGGGAGATGAGCCTTTCGGTGATGCCCTTTATCCGGCAGGCGGCGGGCAGACAATTGCTCGACGGGCGAATTTTTGAATCGTTAAGCGATGAAGAAAGGTCGGAGGCGCTGGCGATGAATCGGGTCAATGTTCCGCGTAGCTGGGAGCGTTATTGTCCGCAGGCGGTAGAAGATAAGGAACATATCTGGCTGGCAGGCGAGGCTTGCGCAGAGGGCTGGCGGCTGGTGGTAGAAAGCGGCGTCTTTACCTACAGCGAGACGGCGGGAATGCGTTGGCATCCCGCCGGCGCTGACTAGCCTATGTCAACAACAGAAGAGCGCTGCGCTGGCTTTATTGGTTGCGCTGCTGGCGCTGATGGTGGTGTATAAATCATTATAAAAGAAGGAATTATGGATATATTAACCGAACGCTGGATAGTCGTTCGTCCACTGGCAGGCGGCAGCCCGCAGCGTATCAACATGCAGGAGCTGTTATGCGGGCCGCAGCAATGGCATCTGGCGCTGTCGCGCGATGATATGGAACTGGCGACAACACAGCTACTGATTGCACTGGCGCAGGTGTTATGGATGCCGGAAAACCGTGCCGACTATCTGGCAAGAGAAAAACAGCCGCTCAGCATTGCGGAATTCAATGCCGCCGTCGCGCGTTATCAGCATACCTTCCAACTCGATCATCCTGAATTCCCCTTTATGCAGCATGCCTCGGTCACGGCCAAAGAGGTCACGGGCATGGATAAGCTCTTGCCTGGCGTAACCGGCTCGACTAACTGCGCTTTTATTAATGAGCCGGGGCAGGGTGATGCGTTATGCAGCGGCTGCACCGCTATCGCGCTGTTTAATCAGGCCAGCAATGCGCCTGGTTTTGGCGGCGGATTTAAAAGCGGCCTGCGCAGCAGCGCGCCGATCACTACGCTGATAGCGGGAGACGATTTACGCTCTACCATTTGGCTCAATGTCCTGACGGCGGATCGGCTTACTGAGCTGTTGCCGAACTGGCGCGATCTACAGGCGCAAAAGCCGGTCTGGCAGCAGCCGATCGTCGCGAATGAAAAAATTCATGTCAGTAAAACAGGCCTGCTGCGTGGATTATTCTGGCAGCCAGCCCATATCAAACTTTGCCCGCCCGTCGGCGCAGGGATATGTTGCAGCTGCGGGTTACCCAGCTCTGAGCGCTACAGCGGCTTCTGGAAAGAGAAATTCAACTTCAATGTTGAAGGCACCTGGCCGCATCCGCATTCGCCACGTCTGCAGCTGGAGAAAAAGGGGCAGATAGAGGAAAAGTTCCTTGCCTTTACGCTGCCGGTGCCAACCTGGACGCTACTGCCGAAAATTATCACGGCCTACACCACAGGCAAAGGCAAAGAGCATTATTTCCCGGCGCCGGTTATACAGCAATATCAGAAGTTCAAACCGCGCGCGCCGTTAAATTTAATCGTGGGCGGATATCGTAATAATCAGGCGACCATCCTGGAACGTCGTTATGAAAGTTTCTCTTTCCAGCGCGACTGGGACGCTGATCCTGAGCTTCTGCGGGAGATAGTCAGCTATGCGCTGGAGTATCGTCAGGCGCTCTATTTCGCCATGCGCAACTTTAGCAGCGGCGCCGAAAAAGAAAAGGTAAAAGGCGCTGGCGTGGAGCTGCAACAGCGCGCCGTCGAGCGCTATTTTCATCACAGCCGCCATTTTATGCTCTCGCTGTTATCCCGCCTTAATAACGAGCAAGGAGCAGAAATGCTCGATGAGCTGCAAGCATTTTTACAGGATTGTTGTAGACGAATTTTTAACGAAATGACTGAGCCATTTTCCCATCATCCCAAACTGGTGATGGCTATCATTTATGCCCGCCTGAATTTAAACAAGGCGCTGGCTAAATTAAAACCACAGGAAGGGAAAGAAGATGTCACAAGATGATAAGTCGCTGGCGCTCTGGCAGGCCTGGCAGGCGCTGGATAAGGGCAGCCGCGCCCAGCTGCGTCGTGCGGCCATGCCCGATGCGCTGCGGGATATTCCCGCTTTTTATAAATTCGTCGCGCCCTTTGGCTGGCCGGAAAATCGGGAACAGCTATTACGGATGGTATTTTGCCTGGCGGTCGGTAAAGAAGATATTTCCCACAGTGATGATGCCGGTAGCCTCGGACAGGCGCTGGCGGAAAGCGGCAAAATAAGCGAAAGCCGGTTATTCCAGCTTATTCATATGGATGAGCCGAATAATCTTGTCCAGCTGCGGCGTTTAATTATCCATGCCAAACCTAAAGTTAAGTGGCCGTTAGTGGCCGAACAGCTTGCTTACTGGCATACGCCAGCGGCTCGTCGTCGGCTGCTGGAAGACTTTGTTATGGCAACGATTAAGAAAAACGGTAATAAAAAAGAGAATAAGGAATCTCCTGATGAATAATTTTATTAACTTTCATGTATTAATTTCCCATAGTCCTTCCTGCCTGAACCGCGATGATATGAATCTGCAAAAAGATGCGATATTTGGCGGCAAACGCCGGGTACGTATTTCCAGTCAGAGCCTGAAACGAGCCATACGCAAATCGGACTATTATCGCGCTCATATCGGTGAAGCCAGCATTCGTACTATTCAGCTCCAGGAACTGCGCGGTTTTTTACATCAGGCGTTGCAGGATCGTTTTACACCTGCAGTGATTGATCGGGTGCTGCAGCTGTTAACCGGCAAAGCGATCAAAGGAGATGACCCGATTTCCGCCGATGCGGTTTCGCCCTGGGCCGTTGATGAATTTGCCTGGTTCTGCGAGCAGATCCCACCGGACGAAGCGGAAATGGTTGATGTTAAAAAGCTGGCGAAACAGTTAAAAGAGCAGATCGCCGCTTTGCGTGCCACGTTACAAAACAGCGTGGATATTGCCTTGAGCGGTCGCATGGCGACCAGCGGTTTAATGAGCGAACTGGGTAAAATCGACGGGGCGATGTCAATCGCGCACGCCATAACCACCCATGCCGTGGAATCGGATATTGACTGGTTTACCGCCGTTGATGATTTACAGGAAAAAGGATCGGCCCATCTTGGGACGCAGGAATTTTCCTCCGGCGTATTTTACCGTTATGCAAGTCTGAATATTGCCCAGCTGCAGCAAAATTTAGGCAACATTAGTCGGGAAAAGGCGCTGGATATTGCTGCGCATCTGGCGCACATGCTGGCCACCGAAATCCCTGGCGCAAAGCAGCGCACCTTTGCCGCTTTTAACCCTGCAGACTGGGTGATGGTAAATTTTTCCGATCTACCGATTTCGCTGGCAAACGCCTTTGAGCAGCCGGTTAAAGCAGGTTCAGAAGGCTATTTATCCCGTTCAATTACCACCATTAATGATTATTACCAGCGTGTAGCCGCAGGCTATGGGCTGACCGGCCCGGCAGCGCGCTTCATGCTTGCCGAACAAAACGCGTCAGAACAGATCGCGCATTTTCCTACCCTTGAGCAGCTGAAAAGCTGGATTAGACAGGACGGGAAAGCGTAATGAATGACTATTTAATTTTACGTCTGTCCGGTCCGATGCAGGCCTGGGGGCTGCCGACGTATGAAGGGTTAAGACCCAGTGCGCCTTTTCCCGGACGCAGCGGTCTGCTGGGATTGTTAGGTGCCTGCCTTGGGCTGGCGCGGAATAATAAAGCGGCGCTGCAGGCGCTGGCTGATAGCGTGCGTTTTGCGGTGCGTTGCGATGAGGTGACGCCGGAAGGTGAGTCGCTGAGGACGCTGGCCGCCATCGACTTTCATACGGTAAAAGATGCGCGCCAGGGACACGGCAGCCTGAAAAGCCATGACACGATCATTACCCGACGAGAATATTTATACGACGCCTGTTTTACCGTCGCCGTCTGGAGCGCAGATAATCCGGCTTACCGTCTGGATGAGATTCATCAGGCTGTTATAAAACCCGTTTTTACCCCTTTTTTAGGCCGACGCAGCTGTCCGTTAACGCGTCCGCTCTTTGTGGCGCTTAGTCAGGCGGAAACGCCGCAGGCCGCCCTGGAAAAGGCGGCGCCAGGCAAAGGCGCAATCTACAGTGAATTTCCGGGCGAAGATGGCGCGCCGCGTATTAATACCCGCGACTGGCCGCTGTATCACCTGCCGCGTCAATTCGCTACGCATAGCTGGTATATGCTGCCGCAGGAGACGTTATGTACCTCAGCAAAATAGCCCTGGATAAAAAATATGCCGCCCGGCCTTATCAGTGGCACCGCGTGCTTTGGACTCTTTTTCCTGAACGACCTGACGCCCGGCGCGACTTTTTATTTCGTATGGAAAGCCGCTCGTCTAAAGGTGACGCCTTATTTCTAATGCAGTCCACAATACTTCCTCATTCTTCTGCGGATGCTGAGGTTATGGCTGCGAAAGCCTTTTCTCCGCGTCTGAGCGAGGGAATGCCGTTGCGTTTTAAGCTGCGTGCGAACCCAGTGAAAACCATTCGTGACGCAGGCGGCAGGTTGAATGGCAAAGGCGAAATCAAGCATTGTCGGGTGCCTTTAATCGATCCCGATCAGCAAATTGCCTGGCTACAGCGCAAGCTGGCCACTGCGGCAGAACTCACGGATGTTATCGCCGTTACCGAGCCGCCGCTCTGGTTCAGTAAAAAAGGAACAGGAAGTGGCAAAATCAGCCCGGTTCTGTTTGAGGGCGCGCTGTTGCTCAAAGATGCTCAACAGCTTAACGGACTGCTGCGAGACGGCATCGGGGCGGCAAAAAGCTTTGGCTGCGGCATGCTATCGATTGGATAAACGTGGTTTGTTGGACAGATTTATTTAAAAACAGGGACGTTTATGACTTATATCCCGCTAAAACCGATACCGTTGAAAGATCGCGTTTCAATGATCTTTCTGCAATATGGGCAGATTGATGTTATTGATGGCGCGTTTGTGCTTGTCGATCAGAATGGCGTACGCACGCATATTCCGGTGGGAAGCGTGGCTTGCATTATGCTTGAGCCGGGAACACGTGTTTCACACAGCGCGATAAAACTGGCGGCAACGGTAGGAACACTGTTGGTTTGGGTGGGCGAGGCGGGTGTCCGGCTTTATGCTTCAGGGCAGCCGGGCGGGGCGCGATCGGATAAATTACTGTATCAGGCGAAGCTGGCGCTGGACAGCGAGCTGCGCTTAAAAGTCGTCAGAAAAATGTTTGAGCTGCGTTTTGACGAGCCTGCGCCAACCCGCCGATCGGTTGAACAGCTGCGGGGCATCGAAGGCAGTCGGGTAAAAGCTATCTATTCAATGCTGGCAAAGCAGTACGGCGTTAAATGGAATGGCCGCCGCTATGATCCTAAAGACTGGGAGAAGGGCGATGTTATTAATCAATGTCTGAGCGCGGCGACGGCATGTTTGTATGGCATTACAGAAGCGGCGGTGCTGGCGGCAGGTTATGCGCCAGCCATTGGCTTTATACATACCGGCAAGCCGCTCTCTTTTGTTTACGATATTGCTGACATTATTAAATTCGATTTGGTTGTGCCGAAAGCCTTTGCTATTGCCGCTTCGCGTCCTGCAAAGCCGGATCGTGCCGTTCGTTTAGCCTGCCGCGATATTTTCCGCAGCCGTAAAATTCTCGCGCAGCTCATTCCATTAATTGAGGAAGTTTTATCTGCTGGTGGCATTGAGCCGCCTCCCGCGCCGGAAGATGCTCAGCCTGTCGCTATTCCTGAACCAAAAACTTTAGGTGATGAAGGATTCAGGTGATCCAATGACGATGTTAGTGGTTGTTACTGAAGCTGTTCCGCCAGGGTTGCGGGGACGATTAGCCGTTTGGCTGCTGGAGGTTCGGGCTGGCGTCTACGTTGGGGACACCTCGCGTAAAGTTCGGGAAATGATTTGGCATCAAATCTCCGAGCTAGCCGAGGAGGGCAATGTCGTTATGGCCTGGGCTGCGAATAATGAATCGGGTTTTGAATTTCAAACTTATGGCGCTAATCGTCGTGAGCCGGTAGATTTCGACGGGCTACGCCTCGTCTCTTTTAAAAGCATTTAATTTCAATTAGATAGCGTTCTTTAAAAATTCGCAAAAGTTGGTGGAAAATTCATTAAGGAATTTTGTTTTAATAATCAATGATGTATATTTAGTCTGTTCCCCGCGCGAGCGGGGATAAACCGCAGCCTTGATGAAGGGTGCAAACGCTATTGGCCTGTTCCCCGCGCGAGCGGGGATAAACCGTATGACGGCGATAAATTCGTACCGCTGGAAGACTGTTCCCCGCGCGAGCGGGGATAAACCGTTAATCATCAGGTTTCGCGGCTCCCCGTTCGGCTGTTCCCCGCGCGAGCGGGGATAAACCGCAATTCGAGATTTTTAATTTTATCTGGGAACCCTGTTCCCCGCGCGAGCGGGGATAAACCGCTGAGCCAGTTGCTCTGGCTACCGGTGATTTCCTGTTCCCCGCGCGAGCGGGGATAAACCGGGACTGTTCGTTAAGCTGGGGCTGGATGGTAACTGTTCCCCGCGCGAGCGGGGATAAACCGCGTGCCCATTCTGTGCCGCTGACGCCTTATACCTGTTCCCCGCGCGAGCGGGGATAAACCGACACGGGCCGGAATTTTATCCTGCGCGGCCACCTGTTCCCCGCGCGAGCGGGGATAAACCGATAAATTTGATGCGACCATGTCAGTAATAAGGCTGTTCCCCGCGCGAGCGGGGATAAACCGGATATACCTACAGTCAGCTTTAATTAATATCCTGACTTAGACGGTCCGATCTTATATGACAAGGAAACGCTTATCGGCTTCCCGCCTTCCTGGTAAGTCACTGACGTGTCGATACTGAAAATTCTCCCGCTGTAGGCCACCTCGACCCTGTCCCCGTCACGGGTGATATCTGAAATGCTCCCCGTTCCCGTCAGAAACGGCATCTGATTATGCAATGCTTTTACGATCTGCGCTTTCGATCCTGAGAGTTGCTGAGACAGATAGTATCGATATACGATCGGAACGGTTGCATTGCCACTGCTGTTTTTCGTTGTGTAGAGCCATAGGCCTGAGCTAACCTGATGGCTTCCCTGGTATACATCATCAGCCTTTTCATCTCCGCCAGTCAGCCAAATAATTCCAATCACAACGACCAGCAAAGTCGCAGTGACCAGGCCGTGCAGAATTTTAAATACCGCACTGATGCGCATATGCGATTCCTTCTTTTATAGCTGCCTGGTCCTTCGGATCATCGCCATATGGAGGTTTTTGCCATGGATATCCCCACAGTGGATTGGACGTTTTAGCCCGCAGCTGGGCTGCGCCAGCCGCCATGAGCAAAATATTTTCAGGAATTCCTGCCGCCGTTCCTGTCGCTCCGTAATTAAAATTCCCGAATTCAGCCCAATACGGATTGAACTGTTTATAGTCCCACGGACCTTTGTTTCTGACTTTCTGATAAAACCACAGATACGTCTGTGGCGGTGCCATATTCCTGCCGTAGCTGTGTCGCCTGGCCTCGGCTATGTTATTACGGATTATTTGTGGCCCCGGCACGATCAAGGGTATTGATGCCATTTCGCCCTCCATTCATGCAGTTAGTCCCTCGCACACAGAAAATCACAGCAACAAATGCCGGTCAAATTTTGCTGCATACCTGAAATTTGCTTACGCCATGAAAAAGTAAATCGGCGTTGCTTTGTCTGATGGGTAGGGCTCCCCGCGCGAGCGGGGATAAACCGGATGGCAGTGGTACAACCCCAATGCTGAAGAGGGGCTCCCCGCGCGAGCGGGGTTAAACCAAAAGCCATGATAGCCACAACCAGATTTATAAAGAGGAAGGACAGGAGAGTATTTGAGTAAACATAACAAATCGCCATCCATGGCGATGGTTCACGTTTACGGCCTTCTGAACAGCACAATACTGCGGCCTTCCAGCTCGAAATCCTTCTCGCGGGTAATCACCAGACCGCGTCGATCGGTATCGGAAGTACTCAGCTCCAGCACCCAGCCGCCTTCGCCAAACTGTGGAATGCGGAACGGCACGTTGCCTTCGAACGGGTTGATCAGTATCAGCACGTCATGCCAGATGCCTTCCTCTGCCTCCAAATCCGGGCGGCCAAGGTAAACGCCGAGCGTGGAGCCTTCATCCCACTGTTCCGGCTGCTGAAAGCCGCCGCCCGCGTTAAACCACTTAATATCCATCCCGTCGCGCCAGCTCTCACGACGCAGCAGCGGCTGCTGCGCGCGCAGTTTGATGACCTGACGGGTGAACTCGCGCAGCGCATCGGCGCTTTCCGGCAGATTGTCCCAGTGAACCCAGGAGATCTCGCTGTCCTGACAGTAGCCATTATTGTTACCCATCTGGCTGCGGCCAAACTCGTCGCCCGCCAGCAGCATCGGCGTGCCGTGCGAGAAGAACAGGGTAGCGAGGAAGTTACGTTTCTGGCGTTCGCGTACCGCGTTAATGCCGGCGTCGTCGGTGGGGCCTTCCGCACCGTAGTTGTAAGAACGGTTATCGTTGTGGCCGTCGTTGTTATCCTCGCCGTTGTCGTCGTTATGCTTCTCGTTGTAGGAGACCAGGTCGTTCAGCGTAAAGCCGTCATGGGCGGTAATAAAGTTAACGCTGGCCCACGGACGACGGCCGCGCAGGTCGTACAGATCGCCGGAACCGAGCAGGCGGGCGGCGAAATCGGTCGAAACGTTCGC
>Ga0268252_1000302_pt1 | contig 33940 bp, 39 predicted proteins | sample AgamicMgSfrz_FD_200244 | JGI IMG/M metagenome (GOLD analysis project Ga0268252, IMG submission 200244) | Agave microbial communities from Guanajuato, Mexico - Mg.Sf.rz (v2) (version 3) | ecosystem: Host-associated > Plants > Phyllosphere > Phylloplane/Leaf | place: Guanajuato, Mexico | collected... | reverse complement strand
ACTTTGGTTATGAACCGATATACGTAACGAAAGGGCCTCACAAGGGCAAACAAATTTCTAAACAGTATGCGAAAAAGCTTGTATCTTCCTAGATACAAGCTTTTTCATTTCGAGTTTCCATAAGTTTGATTATCGGTAGTCAAAAAAATCGTTTTGGAATTATTATTTCAATCAATTTTTATAAAAAATATCAAATTTATCCCATATTCCTTCAAGTGACTCTAGTTTATCCTGAAAATTTTCTTCTTTTTCTTTTCCCGCGGATATAATTAGTGCATTTATAAGGCTAAGTGGAGCTACAAATGAATCAATAAATGCCGGCATTTGACTAGAAGCTGTTAATGGGATATCTGCATAAGGAATTAGGGGCGACAATAGATTATCTGTTATTGCAACAGTTGTTGCTTCTTTTTCCTTTGCATACGAAAGAACTTTAATTGTACTTTTCGTATATCGTGCAAAACTAATTCCAATTACTACATCATCTTTATTTAAATCATATATACGTTCTGATACGTTCTCAATCGAATGAATAAGTTCGACTTGTTCTAAAAGGAATTGTAAATAGTACTGTAAGAACACGCCTAAAGCCGTAGCACTTCTATTTGCCACAATATATACTCTTTTAGCCTTAATTAGGCTCTCAACTGCACGCTTAAAAACCTCTGTATCTAACCTTTCTAAAGTAGATTTGATATTAGAAATGTCATCTAAAAAGATATCGTATACGCTTTGATCCTGATCATTATATACTTCTTTGGAAATTTTCAGCCTTTCAGTTGTTGTTAACTGTTGTTGGGCGGAACTTTGCATATACTGTTGAAGTTCTGGATAACCGGAACATCCTAAAAAAGTAGCAAAGCGCACAACAGTTGCATGGCTAACTCCTGTAATCTTAGCTAACTTATCTCCTGTTAAAAAAGGAACCGTATTAGGATTTTCTAAAATATATTTCGCTACTTTCAAATTTGATTTGCTCATATTAGGCATCTGTTCAGCAATATACTTATAAATATTGTCCATTTATTTTTAAATCTCCTTCATTTTAAACGAGTTATATATGTTGAAAATTATTTTAAATTACATACTTATAATTATAAATTAAAATTCTATCCTAAAAAATTAGACTGTATTAAAAAGTAATTAATAAATGCCATGGAAACTGGTTAAGTTTCTCTTTTGATAAGACAACATATATATTTAGATAAATTGTAATTACAACCTAGGTAGCTGTATATAGTCCTCTGTTGATAATTTTAAAATTTTAATTCCTTTCATAGCATTTTCTAGCCCTTTAGACGATATACAATTGATTTATAAAGTTATTACTTCTACAATTGTACCTGAATTTAAACCTGTATTAGCATGAATTTTCAACTATGATAATGTTTCTTCTATTTCTATAAAAATAACAGTAAATATTTTAGAACTACCTTCTAGTGTATATCATTAAATCTTTTCTAAAATATAATAATAACAACCAGTCTTAGCTTAGTCTTTTCGCGAAATTATTTATTAGATTGGATAATATTTATAATCTAAAAGAACAAAAAGAAGAGCTATAACAAACTATGCATGTACATAATTATTATAGCCTCTGATGAACTAATATTTTATTTATTGATTACACGCTTAATTGCTTCGTCATGTGCAGCTACTGTACGTTGAATATCCTCTTCTGTATGAACAACGGACATAGAGTAACGGTTAAGTGGCTTTGTATAAATACCTAATTTCAATAACTCATAATCAATTTTTTTACGTAATTTTGTATCTGCTTTACTCATATCACGATAATTTCTGATCTCTCCATCACCGAGAATAATATTAAAAATACTACCCATACCAACTGTTTGCATAGTCAACCCGTGAGATTTATATACTTCTTCTAATTGTTCTCTTAATAATTGAGTATTTGCAAATAATTGGTCCATTGTACCTTTCTGCTCCAATACCTTAATTGTAGCTAAGCCTGCCGCAAGTATAGTTGGGTGACCATTGTATGTTCCACTATGGTATAGAGGATCTTGTTTATTCTTATTCTCTGCTCCAGCTGTTAAAATATCGCGCCCACCCCTAGCAGAACTAATCATCATAATTTCTTTTTTACCACCAATAGCCCCCACAGGAAAACCTCCGCCAAGTACTTTTCCTAAAGCAGTAATATCTGGTTTAACTCCATAGACTTTTTGTGCTCCACCAAGGGAAATTCTAAAACCTGTCTTTACTTCATCAAAAATCAACACAATATTAAGTTCCTCTGTAATCTTGCGGAGACCCGTCATAAAATCTTGATCAGCTGGAATAAATCCACCTTGGATAGGTTCTAAAATTACACCTGCCAGTTCATGAGCATGAGCTCTTAAAATCTTTTCTGTTGCTTCTAGATCATTAAATGGAAGAATCACTGTATTATCAAGATAATAATCTGGCAGTCCTCTTGATTCTCCTACTGCTTTAGGCGCTGTTGCCTCCCCTGCTTGATCTATATCAGGATTAACACTTACTAAAACTTGATCATATCCCCCATGGTAATGACCTTCAAATTTCGCAATTTTTGCTTTACCTGTATAGGCAACGGCTGTACGAATAGCCAAAAGTGTAGCTTCTAATCCTGAGTTTGTATAGCGCACCATTTCAATACCAGGATATAATTCAACTAATTTTTCTGCCATCGTTGTTTCCATTTTATGTGGGGTACCGAAAATAGTTGTACCCGATTCCATCATTTGTTTCGTTACAGCCTCAAATACTTGCTGGTGGCCATGTCCTAAAATAAGTGCTCCATAACATAATAAATAATCAATATATTCATTTCCGTCCACGTCGAAAAGTTTACTTCCTTTTCCTTTTTCCATCATTAGTGGGTGTGGATCAAAATACTTAATATTTGCTGTGACACCTCCAGGAATTACTTCACATGCTTTGTTAAACAAACTTGCAGACTTTTTAGTCTTTTCGGAAAGTAATACCTCTTCTTGAATCTTCATAAAAAAACCTCCACTATATTTATAAATAATAATGAATTTATAATTTCCTTTTATATTATAACATGAAATATATATTTCAAAAAAGAGATATTTTTTCATTCTTATTTCCATTCACGTTCTAATTTAAAAATTTATAAAAATAAATGTAGAAATTCTTCTAAAATAAAAAAGTAAAAACCACCTAAAATAAAGTTTTTACCTTTTTTTCTTCCATTTTAAAAATTTATTAATTATTACTTAATTAAAATAGAACTTGGTTTTAATTTTTCATCTAAGTCTTTCAAATAAGGAATCTGTTCCCTAGCATCCACAATATTACCGAAATCGATGTCATGAATTAAAATGTGTGCTTGGTCTCTTGGCGCTTCACTTAAAACCTCTCCAAATGGTGAGACTAATTTACTTTTACCGCAACTACCTTCATTTACAGTATTTACTCCTAATACAAACACAGTATTATCTAACGCTCTAGCTGGAAGTTGAATATCCCATCTTGTTTCAGCGCCATAACTCCATACTGACGGTACGATAAGGAGTTCAGCACCTTTCAACACCAGAATACGACTTGGTTCAGGAAATTCTATATCCGCACATATAAGAAGACCTAACTTTCCTTTCGATGTAGTTATAACATCATAAGCTTTTTCACCTGGTGTAAATATTTCTTTTTCTCTACCCCATAAAAATGATTTTCGATAGGTAGATACTACCTCTCCTGTTGATTCGATTACGGCTAAAGAAATATATAATTGATCTTGCTCTCCTTCTACAAATGGTACAACCATAACGATTCCTAATTTTTTTGCTAAATCTTGAAATAGCGTTACAGTATTACCTGTAGGTGTTTCTGCGAAACCATTAAACTCTTCTTTTGTTAAATAGTATCCACTAATCCATAGTTCAGGTAGAACAACTAATTCAGCTCCTTGCAAAACTGCTTTTTCCACCATTTCTACACAAGTTTGAATATTGCTCTCCCTCTTCCCAGGTTGAGCGTGCATTTGAATAGCAGCAATCCTTAACAAGAAAATCACTCCCTAAAATTTATTAACGGTCAATTATAGCTTTTTATAAGATAGGTACTTCAAATCTATGTTATTTTATTTTATACAATTTAGCAATAAATATTTAATATTAAAACATATTTTGATTTTTATATTTCATTTTTCAGAAAAGTGTGTAAAATTAACTTGTATCTAATTCTTAGTAATATTTTCAATACAAGGGGAGGAATATCATGGAAATACACAAGGATAAATTAGAAAAATCTCTAAAATCACGTCATATGTCTATGATAGCTTTAGGAGGAGTAATAGGTGCCGGTCTATTTGTTGGAAGCGGAGCTGCAATTAATAAAGTAGGCCCAGGGATTCTCGTATCTTATGTTCTATCTGGAACACTAGTTTTTTTAATAATGCGGATACTCGGTGAGATGGCAACAACTAACCCACAGAGTGGTTCATTTTCAGAGTATGCAAGGGATGCAATTGGACCATGGGCTGGCGTAACAGTTGGTTGGCTATATTGGTTTCAATGGGTTGTAGTAATTGCTATTGAAGCACTCGCTGGTGCGGCTATCATCCAATCATGGATGCCAGATTTACCACTATGGATCCTTACTTTAGGATTAACAATCTCATTAACCTTTACAAACATATACTCCGTAAAATCATTTGGTGAGTTTGAATACTGGTTTTCTATGATTAAAGTCGCAAGTATCATTGCATTTCTAATTTTAGGTGTCTCTTATATATTTGGTATTTCAGGCAGTTCTCCGATGGATTTTTCAAACTTTACAGAAAATGGAGGATTTTTACCAAACGGGATTGGTGCAGTACTTTTGGGAGTGATTACTGTTATATTTTCATTCACAGGAACAGAAGTTACTACTATTGCTGCAGCTGAAAGTGAAAATCCAGAAAAATCTGTTTCAAAGGCCATTAGGAGTACAGTATGGCGTGTATTAATATTTTATATCGGATCCATAGCTATAGTTGTAACATTATTACCATGGAACTCAGCAAACATATTAAAAAGTCCATTTGTTGCTGTTTTAGAAAATACGGGGGTACCATTTGCAGGAAGTATAATGAATTTTATTGTTTTAACTGCTGTATTGTCTTGTCTAAATGCTGGATTATATACGACGTCTCGCATGCTATTCTCCTTGTCCCAAAATGGAGATGCTCCAAAAATTTTTTTAAAGCTAAATAAAAAAGGGGTCCCTGCGAGAGCCGTATTCGTAGCTACTTCTTTCTCCTATATCGCTGCAATTATGAATTTTCTTTCTCCTGAGTTGATTTTTGTTTTCTTAGTTAATTCATCAGGGGCCATTATCTTACTTGTTTACCTGTTTATAGCTTTTTCTCACCTACGTATGAGAAAAAAATTAGAAAGACAGAATCCCGAGGCTTTAAAAATGAAAATGTGGCTTTACCCATATACGACGTATATAACAATATTATGTATTATTACAATTTTAACTTCTATGGCGTTTATTAAGTCAACACAGAGTCAACTTTTTTCAACATTGGTCTTAGCATTACTCATTGTAATTTTTTATAACTTGTTTAATAAAAAAAGAAAGGTAATCAAAGAAACATTGCCAACTAAAATTGATATAGGAAAATCTGAACATAAATAAGTTAGGGGGCCATTCTGATGCAAAGCTAGAAACACATACAAGAGGACTGAAATCAGTCCTCTTGTATGTGTCTCTCTCCCTGTTATTCCATCAAAAGCGTTCGTAAATATGTATGGTTTCCAGAAGACGTTCGTAAATTTTTTAAAAACTTTAATGAACGATAAAAATAACAGATTTTCCCACCGGAAGGAAAATTCGTAAAAGTATACTTTTACGGACGGTGTATTTGATTTTGTTTCAAAATGTCCAAGTTTTTGAAAACTAGTAATTCAAACCTTGATATTACTGTAAATTCAAACCTTTCGATATATAATAATTAATAAGGAGGTTTGGAACATGAAATCAATTCAAGTTACACAATTTGGTGGACCTGAGAAATTAGTATTTACAGATGTTAAAGATGTAGTAGCAGAAAAGGGAGAAGTATGTGTTCGTTTGTATGCGGCAGGTGTCAATCCGAGTGATACTTACACATTATCAGGTACATATGCGTTTAGTATACCTCAGTTGCCTTATACTCCAGGATTAGACGGTGCAGGGGTTGTGGAGGCGATTGGAGAGGAAGTTACAAATGTTCATGTCGGTGATCGTGTATTTATTGCGTCTTTAATGGGAAGTAAAAATACAGGCACCTTTGCACAAAAAGTAGTATGTGATGCAACGTTGGTTCATCCATTACCATCTCATGTATCTTTTGAACAAGGTGCGGCATTAGGGGTACCTGCACTAACCGCCTATCGTGCGCTATTTCAACGTGCCTGCCTGAAGCCTGGTCAAACCGTTCTTATTCATGGAGCCAGTGGTGGAGTTGGATTACAAGTTGTACAAATGGCGAAATCTCACGGTGCTAAAGTGATTGGAACAGCAAGCAAGCCAGAGGGTAAAAAAATGGTTCAGCAAGCTGGTGCAGATTTTGTCACTGATCATGTGACAGAAGCAACGATTGAAGATGTGTTAGCCTTAATGGATGGCAATGGACCTGATGTAATTATTGAGTTTTTAGCAAATAAGAATTTAGAAACAGATTTAAAGCTGATTGCACCATTCGGTAAAATTATAATTGTTGGAAACCGTGGTTCAATTGACATAAACCCACGTCTTGCAATGCAAAAAGAATGTGATATTTTAGCAACAGCTCTTTGGAATGCACCAAAGGATGAATATGAACAAAGTATTCATGGGGTAATTGGTATGCTAACAAGTGGTGCACTTCGTCCAATTATTGGTACAACTTTGCCTCTCCAGCAAGTATCGCAGGGCTTTGAAAAGCTAGAAAAAGGTATAGGAAATGGTAAACTTGTTTTGATAATTGATTAATTAATCTACATAATTTTAAGGCATTCACTTAAATTAAATGCTGCATTAGTCAACTAAGTAAATACTAGAAGGACCTTATAGGGTCCTTTTTTCTATTAAAAAGTGAAAATATAGGTGGATAGGTTAACGAAGTAAGCTAAATGGGTATGTACTATTAAGATGAAAGGAGTTTTTACAGTGTTAGCTTTAATTCTTAAACTTACTATCTCATTTTTTGCTGTTATGAATCCACTCGGAAACATACCTATTTTCATTACTCTTACGAATGATTATTCTATCCAAGAAAGACGTCATAGTGCAAGGAAGGCTGTCTTTATCTCTTTTATTATTCTTACCCTATTTTTACTTTTAGGAAGCTTTATCTTTTCCGCCTTTGGGATCACCATACATGCTTTTCGTGTAGCAGGAGGAATCTTAATCTTTGGCATCGCCTATAGCTTGCTTCATGCTAAACCTTCTAATGCACAAAGTCCTCATTCGCATGAACAAAAAGCTGCAGCTTCCCAAAATGATATTTCTATTACTCCTCTTGCCCTGCCGATTATGGCTGGACCCGGAACAATTGCGACAGTCATGTCTCACAGTTCTTATTCGATAGCAACTCTAGGGAGTGTACTCATTAGTTACACCCTTATATTAGGAGTTACTTTTATCCTTTTCTATTATTCTACATCTATTATCAACAAGCTCGGACAGAATGGTTTAAATGTTATCTCAAGGTTAATGGGATTAATACTGGCAGTGATGGCTATACAAATGATTGCAGAAGGTGTTCACGGGTTATTTCCTCATCTGTAATCATTCAAAAAGACTATTCCTATAGGAACTAGCATATATATAAAAGGTGCACTTCTTATACATTAGTTTCTCAACTACCTACTGAGAAAGCGTTGATAAATCAAGGATGTATAAAAAGCTGCATACTCCGGAAAAAGAACCCTTGTCAGATTCCTTCTGCCATACGGGTTCTTTTTTGATGTGTGTTCCGGAAAGAGTGATTATGTTAACTAACTTTGTATAGAGTATACAGCCTAGAAAGAGAAAAAACTCCTGTCGTTGGCCAGGAGTTTTTTCTGCTACATTATTTTCACTAAAGGAAGGAAACTTTACAGTTTCCTGAGTAGTTTGCTCAAAGAAGTAAAAAATATGTATATACATAAAAATGAAGTATATTTTAAATTTTATTTGAATGTATGTTTTGAAACATATAAAAAAGGGAAAAGTATCTTAATTTTATTCCAGATAAATTTCAAATAAGAAAAATGGTTAATATGTTGAACAAACTGTAATAAAGAATCTGGAGGGAAGGTATGTCAATTAATAAAGAAGTTTTCTATCGTGGTAAACGATTTAAGATTATTCATATTTATAGTTCTGGTTATTGTGAGCTTAGAAAAGTTAACGATCCTTTCAAAGTAGAACTAGCTTTATTAAATGATATCCTACTAACAGGATAATGATTACTGCATACTCGTATTTAACTAACCAAACTGAATTAATTTGATTTTTATTATTAAATAAACATATTAATCATTTTTTGATAAAAATAGAAGCCAAATCCTTTATATATAAAGAATTTGGCTTCTATTAATGTTGATGATGCTAACTAAAAATGTATATGATATACAGCGTAAAAAGTAAAATTCAATTACACAAACAACTAGTCATTATTACGTTTATTGTTGGCTTTGCCACCTTTTTCACCGATTTCCTGGTAGAATTCTTTATCATGGTTTTTAGATGTAGCTTCTCCACCTTTTTCACCAATCTCTTGGTAAAATTCCTTATCATGATTTTTAGATGTGGCTTTACCACCCATTCTTCCAGCTTCTTCACGGCTCATTTTGTCATCATTTTTATTAGTTGTCATTTTCCATTCCTCCTAATAATTTCTGATATATTTTTTGTCTTCCACATATAAAAAGCATTAAACTATTTATTTATATTTTCCTAATAATTGAGAACTATTTCCCGTTTTTTATTTTGTAATTTCTCTTTTTTGAAAAGTCTTACTTATATTTGTTGATATGCTTTCTTTTAATCTGGGGATATCTATAAAAATCCATTATGGTAACTAAGAATAGATGATCTATACAATTTAAAAATAGAAAAAGACCACCTCTTCCCAATTAAAAGAGATGGTCTTCTTCTATTCATTGAATCATAGTCATAAAAGATCCTTTCACGGCGTCTTGAATAGTTTGCTCAGAAAGTAAAACTAAATAGGTATTAAATCATCTTCTACCTAACGTTCGATTGGTTTTTTTGATAACTGATTACTCGATGCAAATTTCTGCATATTAAAAAGGTTTATATGAATTGGAAATGAATAGTATATATTAATCCTTTAAATAACCTATTAAAATGGATGAGAAATGAGGTGTAGGATGAAAAAGGTAGAGAGTTCTACAGTAAGAGCTAATCTAATTACGCGAAGTTTAATTCCAGAAAATAAAGAGACACCTATTCAATTTTTAAAAGATGATAATGTAAGTCACAAACTATTTTATAGACGTAATCATTTTTCTTATCCAAATTTTTTAACTTCCTTTTATTATCTACCAATTGAAGGGTTCGTTTATTCTCCTAAAACATTTTCGATGCAAGAAATTCTAACATTTCCTCCTAAAACATTAAAAGTTGTACTAGAATGTGCAGGGGATAAAAGAGACTTATTTAACCCTAAAGTATTTGGTGAACAATGGGAAAAAGGCGCTATCAGCCAAGGGAGTTGGAAAGGTGTTCCCTTGAGAATTTTACTGCAGTTTACTGGATTACATGCAGATGCAAAGGAAATTGTAGTGGAAGGTTATGATGTTGGAGAAAGAACGGATTCCAATGAAATTGTTCATTTTTCTAGGAGTTTGCCTCTAGAAAAAGCTCTTGATTCCAATACCATTATAGCCTATGAGTACAATGGATATCCTATCCCTTTTAAGCATGGCTATCCCTTACGATTAATTGTTCCAGGCTGGTATGCCATGGCTTCTGTGAAATGGATTAAACGAATTAAGGTAATTGATAAACAATTCAAAGGCCCTTTCCAATCTGTTGATTATGTTTATTATCCTCATGAAGATAATAATAATGAAAGTTTTCCGGTTACAACTATAAATGTAAATTCGACCATCCAAAAACCTTTAGATATGCAAATGTTAAATACGGGAATTCATGAAATAAAAGGTATTGCATGGACAGGAGTTGGGGAAATCACTAAAATCGATATTAGTTTAGATAATGGTGCAACATGGAACGCATGTCAAATTACCTCCTCTACTGAAAACCATGCATGGACTCATTGGTCATATATATGTGAAATAAAAGAACAAGGAGAATATACTATATTGATAAAAGCTACCGATTCTGAAGGAAATGTACAGCCAGAGAAGCCTATGTGGAATAGGAAAGGATATGGTTATAATGCGATTGAACGTATCAAAGTGAAAATCAAATAAATAGTATCAACAGTTAAAGCTCAGAGTGATACTCAGGTTCTGGTGCAAAGATTTCATTTATTTGAAAGAGGTATATAAATTTCTAATGGAATCTGTTCTTATGCAGCCATTCCAAATAGTTAGTGAATGAACTTCACTTGATTTTGGACAGACTTGTCAGATAAAGCAAGTTGTCCTTTTTTAATGATATGCATCGCTTCTATTCCCGAAAGCATAGATTTAGCTGTGCGAAAAGATTTCAATCCTAACATCGAACGAACTCTCTTTTTAATAAAACGATGATCTTGTTCCACAATGTTATTAAGATATTTTACCTGCCTTATTTGGATGCCTACGGGCATCTTTTTCTCTTTCTTCAACTCTTCAATTGCCATAGGATAGGCTGGGTTCTTGTCTACTGTGATAACAAGGGGCTTTGAAACATGAAAAGACCGCAAAGCTTTCTTAAAAAAGCGCTTGGCGGCTCGTTTATCTCTTGATTCACTTAAATAAAAATCAATCGTATTTCCTTTTGGGTCAACGGCACGATACAGATACATCCATTCACCTTTTACTTTCACATATGTTTCATCAACTCTCCAGGAATTATTGGTTGTCTTAAGATGACATCGTACTCGTTCATCTAATTCAGATTCATATTGATGTACCAGTCGCATAGTAGTTATGTGAGCAATAGTGATCCATGTTCTGCCATCATTTCCACTAAATTACGAAAACCAAGGTTGTACTGCAGGGAACATCTTACCGTTAATAAAATAATGTCAGGCTGGTAATGTTGCTATTTGAATAAAAAAGGAATTTTCTATACTCATCACGCTCCTTTTTTTGTTAAATTATAATTTAAAAGTATAAGTATAAAAAAAATACACAAAATATGGCATAAGTTACTTATTAATAAGGAGTATATTATGACGAAAGAAGAAACATCTCTAAAAGAAGACCTAGCTTCTAATATTGCCTATTTAAAAAATGGTATTGGGCAAAGTAGTGACATTTTATTTCAAGATTTCTCTATTGGTCAAGATAAGACTCCTGCTATTTTAATTCTTACAGAAGGGTTAACAGAAACTTTGCTAATTTCAGACCAAGTTATTCGTCCTCTTCAGCATCAAGAATTTTGCCGGAAACAAAATTTAATAAAATGTATCTCTTCTTCTATTTTAGGAATTAAGACTGATCAACTAAGAACTTTTTCAGAGATTGGAAAAGCAGTACTTCAAGGTAATGGTGTGCTATTAGTAGAAGGTTATTCAACTGGACTATCTATTGAAATGAAAAAGATACAACAACGCTCCTTAGAAGATCCTGAAAACGAATCGATGCTTCGTGGACCAAAAGTAGGCTTTATTGAAGAGCTTCGCACAAATACAGCACTCATTCGACAAAGAGCCAATGATCCTAATTTGACTATTAAAGAAATGCTTGTTGGAGAACGAAATGAAAAGAAAATTGCATTGTTATTTATTAAAGGATTAACAGACCGAGAATTAGTTGAAGATATGATAAAGCGTATTCGTAATATTAAAATTGATGATCCTATGGAGTCAGGATATATTGAACAGCTTATTGAAGATTATCCTTACTCCATTTTTCCACAAGTCCAAACAACAGAACGACCTGATCGAGTTGTTTCTGCTTTATTAGAAGGTAAAATAGGAATTTTATTAGACGGAACACCTTTTGCAACGATAGCCCCAATTACATTTAATGCAATTTTACAAACCCCAGATGACTATTATCAACGCTGGATTCCAAGTTCATTATTAAGGATTCTTCGTTATTTATCTATATTTATTACCATTTTTTTACCGGGTCTTTATATTGCGTTTGTTGCTTTTCATCCTGGGTTATTACCAACTACTATGGCCCTTGCTATAGCTGGAAGTCGCCAAAATGTACCTTTTCCGCCTTTAATCGAAGCTTTACTTATGGAAATTACAATTGAATTATTACGAGAAGCTGGTTTAAGACTTCCTAAACCCATTGGTCAAACTTTGGGATTGGTAGGAGGAGTAGTAATTGGACAAGCTGCTGTCCAGGCCAATATTGTGAGTGCTCTAATGGTTGTTATTGTTGCAGTGACAGCTACAGCATCATTTACGATACCACAGTATGAATTTAGCTTATCCTTACGAGTTCTAAGGTTTATTAATATGATTAGTGCTAGTATTTTTGGCTTATTTGGTGTCATTATGGGTTTTCTGCTTTTAATAGGTCACTTATGCCAACTAGAAAGTTTTAAATATGAATTTTATGAGCCTATTCTAGCAAAAGACCGAAAAGACCTAAAAGATGCACTTCTTCGTTTACCTTTAAAACTCCTACCAACTCATACTCAAAAATCAAAGCCACTTTCATCCAAAAAGCAAAGGTGAAATTATGATTAAAACGACTAAAAAACTTACCATGATTCAAACGGCTATTTTTATAACATGTACAACTATTGGTAATGGAACACTTGTCTTACCAAGAACAATTACAACACAATTGCATTCTCCTGATGGCTGGATCATCGTACTTATTCTTGGTATTGCCTTTATCATTGTTAGCTTACTAATGTTACATGTAGCATGTAAAACTCCTACTAAAACAATTTTCGAATTAAATCAGATGATTTTTGGGAAAATTTTTGGAAGGTTCTTAAATATATTATTAGTTATTTATTTCTTAACATTAGTTATATATCAAGTAAGAGGATTAGCAGAGATTATTCAGTTTTTCTTATTATCTAACACTCCTATCTTTGTTACTACAGGTGTTTTTCTGTTGGTTGCTATTTATCATGTAAGGGGAGGTATGTATTCCATAAGTAAAGTTTTTTCCTTCTTATTTCCAATTACTTTTTTTGTATACTTCTTTTTAATGGGATCTAGCTTAAAGATTTTTGAGAGTTCTAACCTTCAACCTATCTTAGAAAAAAATATATTTTCTTCATGGACCCCATATATAGATGGCTTTGTATACTTTTCTGGTTTTGAAGTGATTTTTATCTTAATTCCTTTTATGCAAAAAATAGAAAGTGCCAAAAAAGCCCTTATTATTGGCTTAACTCTACCCACATTATTCTACATAACTTCTCTTATATGTGTTATAGGGGCAATGGGGGTTTCAGAGACAATTACTCTTACTTGGCCTACCATTTCATTAATTCAATCATTCGAAATTCAAGGTGTTTTTTTTCAAAGATTTGATATGTTTTTACTTACCATTTGGATATTTCAATTTTTTTCAACAGCCACTAGCGTGCTTAGTACTATAAATATTGGTATTAAAACCATCATTCGTTCATCTAGAAAGAATTACATTTTGTTGACTCTATTCCTTGTACCTTTTATAAGTTGCCTTATCCCTAATAGTATCATTGCTTTTTTTAAATTTGGCCATGTGCTGAATTATGGTTTTTTATTTTCCTTTATAAGTATGGCTTTTACCTATACTGTTCAATTTTTTTTGAGTAGAAAAAGGAGGGTTTCCCTATAAAAAAATTTAATGTAAAAAAAAGACTCTTCATCTTTATTATATGTATATTTCTTACTGGATGTTGGGATGTAAAAGATTTGCAACGAATTTCATTTGTTAGTGGACTAGCACTTGATGAACGCGAGGATAAAAAGATTGAATTGATTTACCAGATTCTGTTACCCCAAAGTTCTATGGATTCTAACAGTACAGGTATACCTCAAACAATTATCGTACAATCTGTAGGGAAAAATTTATTAGAAGCTGTAAGTAATGTGGCTTTAAAAGAAGATCGAATTTACAGCGAACATTTAAAAGTATTCTTAATTGGTGAAAACTTAGCAAAGCATCGAAATATTAAAGGTTTAATTAATCATTTTATACGCGATGATGAAGTAAGAAGAAGCTCATACGTTATACTTACTAAAGGTAAAGCCAGTATGGCTATTAAAATGCCTGTAAAAAAGAAAATAGCCTCCGAAAAAATCTTTGATATTTCCCGAAATGAAATTTATAATGGGAAAATTTTGACTCCTATGCGCTTAGGAAAAGCCTCCGAATATCTGCAAGCAAAGACAAGCTTCCTTATCCAAGCTCTTCGTACTAATAAAGGAGAAATCATATACGATGGTGCAGGCATTATCGATGCAAAAAAACAAAGATTAAAGGGGTTTATCTCTCCTAAGGATGTTCAAAGTATACAATGGTTAAAAGGTGAAACTAAAGGCGGGGTCATACCCTCCAAAATAGATAAAAAACCCTTAACATATGAAATTCTATCACTAAATAGTAAAGTTAATCCTGAGATAAAAGATGGACGACTATCCTTTAATATATTCATTAAAGCTAAAGGAAAGATATCGGAAGATTGGGATCCACATGAGAATTCCTTTGGGAAACCGTACTCACATCAAGTACAAGAAGTTATTGAGAAGAGAATGGAGAAGGATATGAGACATGCCATGAATACTCTCCAAAAAAAATATAAAATAGATCCCATACAACTAGGCTCTTATGTGCATAATAAATATCCTAATTATTGGAAAAATCATAAAAAAAATTGGGATGAGATTTTCTCTCAAACTTCTATAAATTATTTTGTACAAGTGAAAGTAACCAATTTTGGTACAAAGGGGTATCAATAATTGTTACATTCAACAGCCTTTATTGAACATTAGAGTACGCAAACTCTCAAATGCAGTAGATATGAATAAGTTTTTTACATAAAAAAATGATTTTAGGCCGGATAGTTTTAATCATTATGGCTTAAATCGCTCACTTTATAATTAATTTCTCATGTTAATAGTTAATTTATATAAACTAACCGAAGTAAATCCTTTACTAATCATAGCAAAGGATTTACTTCGGTTTTTTAATATTCATTAAAATATTCTTGGATTTTTTTAGGGTCCTTTGTTTTAGTTAAAGTAAGCATTAAGAGAATCCGTGCTTTTTGCGGATTTAACGAATCGGACGTAACAAACTTATCCTTATCATCTGATTCTTCATGTGTTACAACTCCATTTCCTACACGGCTAGATCTAGTAATAACTACTCCTTTTTTAACTGCATCTCTAGCACCTGCCAAAGCAGCGTCAGATAGTAATCCATTTCCAGCTCCTGCAACTACTATTCCTTTTGCTCCAGCTTTTACGGCTGTATCATAAAAATATCTAGAGTCGTTTTGATACCCATATATGATGTCTACTTGAGGAAGTTTATCAAATTTTGATACATCAAATACTGATTGGTTTGTATGCTTACGAGTTGGTTTGTTATAAAATAATACCTTATCACCGGCTATTTCTCCTACATATCCCTGTTCTGGAGATTTAAAAGTATCTACTGCCGTTGTATGTGTTTTTGTGATATAACGAGCTGCACCAATTCGGTCGTTAAGCGTTACTACAACTCCTTTATTTCTTGCTTCTTTAATAGATGCAACTTTCACTGCATTGTATAAGTTTAGTGGTCCATCTGCACTTATAGCTGTAGCTGGTCTCATTGAAGCAACTACAACCACGGGTTTTTCACTCTTTACTACTAAATCTAGAAAATAAGCTGTCTCCTCCAAAGTATCTGATCCGTGTGTCACTACAATTCCCTCAACATCTTTAGATGCTAATAAAGTATTAATTCGTTTGGCTAACTTTAGCAAAACTGAGTTACTCATATTTTGACTTCCGATATTTACGATTTGTTCTCCACTCACATTTGCTACTTTTTTCAGCTGAGGAACAGCCTTAATTATGGTTTCAATATCAAGAGCTCCTGATTCGTATCCAGTTGTATCCGTGCTACTCTCAGAAAAACCTGCAATGGTACCGCCAGTAGCCAAAATCTTTATATTTGGTAAATCTTTTTTTACTGAATGATTCATTGTCATAGTGGAACTATTACCCATTTATTATCGGAAAAGAAATTCCCGAAAAATAATATAACGCCTGATAAAAAGATGATTCCTAATTCCTTTTTTAGTTTCATATGTATCTATCTCCTTTTATGCAAAAGATATTTTCTGGTATTTTTGACAAGTTACGTGTAAAATATCCTAAAATTATTTGTAATAAATAAAGAAACCCTCTAAAGTAGTAGCAGGTTTAAGCCTGCTTTTGCTGTATAAATGTTTCATAGCTAGTGAAACATTGACCTGAATGATTTATATCTTAATTGAGCAAATTCCTCAAGATACTCTGCATCCAATTGAATTCTCTATTTTAAAACGAAAAAACTACTGTACCTCAGGGATCAGTAGTTTTTTCTATTCTCGTAAGGAAATTGGAGAATTAGCATTATGATGCCTCACGGCGTCTTGGGTAGTTTGCCCAAATTTCAAATATACATTCTTTATTTCATATATTAAATTTAAGAAGGGGGAGGGATTTGAAATTTTTTATTATGAAGTAATTTGTATAAGTTGCAGAAAAAAATTTAAAGTATATGAAGGTACATTGAAATATAAGCTAGTTAAAGAGAATATGAAAGGGAAATACACTTGTGAAGATTGTGGGCATAGGATACGTCTAGAAGCTATAAAAAATTTTTTTAATAGGTAAATAGCTTTTTTGAGAATTTCTGATAAACCTACATTCTTTAAGCTTAACTAAACAATTTTTTCAAAGGCCTTTGTAAATTATAAAGGCCTTTTTATTTCCTATAATCGTGATTATGTAAACTAACCTTGTATATGATATACAGGCTGAAAACAGAAAAAACTATCTCATGCGAGTAAGATAGTTCTTCTGGTGAATATTCTAAATAGATGTATTTGACAGCTTACAGTGTCTTGGATAGTTTGCTCAAGCAAATACTTATTATTCATTTTGTAATAATTAAATAAAAAGGTCCTGGTGCAAAAAGGAATAGAGTCTTTGGGAATTTTAGATCTACTCTCTAACTTTCTGAATTAGCTTTCCCTTTTTCGATAAAACGGTCCTTGTAATAATCTAAATACAGATTACCTAAATGATCGACTTGACCCAAAAAAACTTCTTCCACAGTCGATTCTCGCTGTTGAAGTTGAGTTTTAAGCCATTCCACGCTATAGCCCATTTCATAAATAGCTTCTTCTATAAAATTCCCATCTATAATAATGGTTTGTGGTAATTTTACTTTTTGACCAACTCCAAAAAGGTCTCCCCATCTCACAGGCTGCTTTTCTTTTTTTAATAGAATGCTGAATTCCCCATTTGTTTCAAGCGTTGCAAATTCTACATCGTTAACGTAAAAAACATCTTTTTTTCTTAACTGTTCCATTAATTCATCTATTGTATATTTCTCGCGCTTTAAGTTTTCTTCTAAAATTTTTCCATCCTTTATAAAAGTAGTTGGCGTACCTTCAACTACTTTTCGAAAGACTATGCTTTTTAAGGAAACATAAGAAATGATGATTGGGAACAATGACCAGACCAAGATTGAGGTGACGCCATTTACAGCATGTAATTCAAGATCCATTGAAATGGTTCCAGCAATGTCCCCTACTGTAATTCCTACTATGTATTCAAAAAAAGATAATTTCGATAATTGCTTTTTTCCTAATAGTTTTGTGATAAAGAATAATCCTAATATAATAAGAACAGAACGAATAATAACTTCTATCCAGCTTGGCATAACCAGTTTGCCTCCACATTCACTAAAATAGTATGTACAGTTTCATTACTATGGGGGTATCTTTTATGTATACGATGTCATAAAGGTGATTTTTATATTTTCCCCACCATAATTAATTGAAATTATTAGAGGTTTATCACCTGTTAAAGGTTAACCCAATATATCATTATTTCCTTTTTTATCATTATTATGTAAAAAATATGTGTGAGTAAAATGGTAAGGTGAAATTATAGAATAGATTCTTCAAAATAAAAATGGCCAACCAGGAAGTCTGGTTAACCTTATCATAAAATTGAAATCCGTAATTTTAATACTCATTCAGATAAATACACTGTTAAACATGAAAAATTACATGACTTTATTGGTAATTCAATATCTTTATTATCAGCAAATTCCCTTAGCTTCTTAAAAGGGGCTTCACTTTATCAATGACTTCTTGTAGCTTTTGACTATTTTTACTATACATATGTTTCGCTTTTTCTGCTTCTGTTCCAAGCGCAAACAATTCTAAGTCTGCCTGACATTTTTTCATGGTTGAAAGTAATAAAGGTTTTTCTTGAGGAGATGGAACTTGAAGTTTATCATCAAAAAGGTCAACAGTTAATTGCCCGTAAGAATCTATCTGGCCAAGAAAGACATTTTCAATGGTAACTCCTAGTTTTTCTAGTTCAGTGTGTAACCACCTTCTGCTTTGACCGATTGTCGATAGTGGTTCATCCAATATTTCACCATCCATAATAACTGTCTGAGGTTCCTTATTTGGAGCAACGGCCACACCTAAATCTTTTGCAGTTAACGGTTGATTTTCTTTCTTTAATAATACATTGAAATCACCGGTTGCCTCTAATACAGCAAATTCTACATCAGCCGCCTGATAGACATTTTTCTTTCGAAGTAACTCTAACAACTCATCAGCTGTGTACTTTTCCTTTTTTAAATTATCTTCCATAATTTTTCCATCTTTGATAAAAACAGTTCCTTTCCCTTCTATAAAGTCGCGAAAAGGTTTGTTTTTTAGGGAAATGATGCCTGCTAAAAAGGGCACTGCTGCAAAGGTTACGATGCTGAGTATCCCATTAGCAATGCTTTTCTCAATTCCCGTGGCCATTTCTGCTCCTATATTACCAATGGTAATACCGGTGACATATTCAAAGAAGGAAAGCTCAGATATTTGTTTTTTACCTAACCATTTTGTAATAGCAAAAAGAACAACTAAAAACAATAAAGACCGCAAAACTACAATTAACCAATCTGGCATCTTTTACACCTCCTATAAAATTAGAAAAAAACTGTTCGTCTTAAAAACCTTTATATTGGGCTTCTTCTTTCTCTAATTCTCCCACTCGTTTTTTTAAATCTGTTACGATTTCATTGACGACATTCATCGTTTCGTGCAAAGTCTGTTTTGATTGATCATCTTGAGTTCGTAATGATAAATTGGATAAACTAGCTTCTACTCCTTTAAGACTAGCAAGACATTGTTTCACATCTGATGCAATGGTCATTTTACATTCTCCTTATCCTTTTGGTTTAAAAAGTATGGCACCAATCATTCCAAAAATAATGGCAGCTGAAATTCCGGCACTTGTTACTTCAAACATCCCTGAAATAACACCCACTAACCCATGTTTTTCTGCCTCAGCCATTGCCCCATGTACAAGAGAATTTCCGAAACTTGTAATAGGAATGGTCGCTCCTGCTCCTGCAAAATCAATAAAAGGTTCGTATAAACCAAAACCATCTAGAAGAGCGCCAATCACTACAAATGTACTTAAGGTATGTGCTGGTGTAAGTTTAAATACATCAAACATAATTTGCCCAATAACGCAGATCAAACCTCCTACAACAAAAGCCCAAAAGAAAATCATGACTCTTATTCACCTCCATATTCAATTGATACCGCATGAGCGATACAAGGAATAGTTTCACTCTGCTGAAAGCTTAATGGCGATAATAAAGCACCTGTTGCTACGACTAATATTCGTTTAAATTCTCCTTTTTTCATTCGGTTTAATAGGTGACCATATACAACGGTTGCTGAACATCCTGGCCCACTAGCGCCAGATAGAACTGGCTGTCCTTCTCGATAAATCATGAGGCCACAATCTTGATATTGTTCTTCACGTATTGGGGTTCCATGTTTTTTAAATAAATCAAGTGAAACTTCTCGCCCAATGTGGCCGAGATCTCCCGTTACAATCAAATCATAATAAGATGGATCAAGATTTCGCTCAGTAAGATGTGCTTCAATGGTATCAACAGCCGCCGGAGCCATTGCTCCTCCCATATTAAATGGATCCGTCATTCCCATATCGATCACACGGCCAATCGTAGCAGATGTGACACAAGGTCCGTCTCCAGAATTACTTAACAAAGCAACGCCAGCACCGGTCACCGTCCATTGAGCAGTAGGTGGTTTTTGTCCCCCGTATTCGGTTGGATAACGAAATTGTTTTTCGACAGCTGTATTGTGACTTGAAGCACCCGTTAGCAAATAGTTAGCTCCTTTTGTGTTAACTAAGTAAGCACCAAGAGCCAGTCCTTCCATAGATGTAGAACAGGCACCAAATAATCCAAGATACGGTGTGCCAAGTGTTCGACAAGCAAAACTAGTGGGTGTAATTTGATTAATGAGATCTCCTCCAAGGAAAAACTGAATCTGTTCCTTTTGAAGACCTGCTTTTTCGATGGCTTTTTGACTCGCTTCTTCTAACAAAACCTTGTGAGCTTTTTCATAAGAATCCTGTTCTAACCATAAATCGGAATGAAGTAAATCAAAATCATTAGCAAGTGCCCCATTTGCTTCAAAAGGCCCTCCAACCGTTCCAGTAGAGACAATCACAGGTTTTTGATCAAAGACCCATGTACGATGTCCCGTAAGCATTACAAACCACCCCACTGTATGAGAATCGTTTTAATGGTCGCAATCACAAATGCTGAAAAGGTACCAAACAAAATGACGGAGCCAGCTAATTTAAACATATTACCACCTACACCTAAGACAAAACCTTCTGTTCGATGTTCAATGCATGCTGATATGACGGCATTTCCGAAGCCGGTAACGGGAACCGCAGAACCGGCACCTCCAAATTGAGCAATTCGATCGTAAACGCCGAAGCCTGTTAGAAGCATAGCAATAAAAATCATGGTCCCTACCGTTGGGTTTCCAGCCGTTTGATCCGTAAAATCAAAATAATAAATATAAAACAGTTGAATAGCTTGGCCAATAAGGCAAATGATTCCACCCGTAAAAAAAGCTTTGATGCAATTTTTAACTACTGGTCTTTTGGTTTCTCTCTGTTTTTCAAGGTCTTGATATTCCTGTTGGACAGGTGTTAATTGTTTCTTTTGATTATTTGACATGTATACACCTCTTTCATCATGCTTTTTCTTCCATAAGATTTTTAATATTGTTGAACTCTTTTTTTAATGTTTTCTTCTTTGTCTTGTCTTTTTGCAGTTGTTCTTCTAATTGTTCCAACTCCCAATAGATTTTTTGATCCGTTGAAACCAAGACTTTATAATCGGGATATGCTTTTTCTACGTCTGTTTTCACGTTCTTTTTAATTTTTTTTAGCTGAAAGCGATGAAATTGATCCACTTTTATAGCCATTAACAGCTCTTTATCAGTATTTACTGCTTTCACAGCCGAAACTTCTTCCTCTTTTATAATCTTTTCTTTTGCTTGATTGGCAACTGTTTGATTAATGGGCTTGCTTGTATGTACTTTGACGATCGTTGTATCATTATTGTCATTAGCCGACTGATTCTGTTGCCCCGTACATCCGGATATATATACAATAATCATGGCTAAAAAAAGAAAATGATTTAATCTCCTTATCTTTCCTTTCATCCAATCACCTGTCCATTTCTATTCAAGAATTGAATTCGAAAAAAGGCTGGTTAATAGACCAACCTTTTCTTCATGTTCTTATTGTTTGTATTGAGGCTCTTCTTGTTCAATTTGTTGAACACGTGGAGAGAGACTGTCGACAATCGCTTGCGTTTGTTGAGCAGCATCTTGATATAATTGCTTTGCCTGTTGATTATCAGTTGCTAAAGCAAAACCTTCAAAACTCGCTTGTGCGCTTTTTAGTCCAGCTAGTGTCTGTTTAACTTGATTGATTACTGTCATAATGAATTCCTCCTTCTTATGAATACAATTTTAGAATGAAGAAATAAAAGGATTTTATGTCTGTTAAATTAATACATTATACCTAGATGACCTCATATTGAAATTTGGTAAGGTAATTCATTTTTCTTCATACTATGACATTAGAACAGTCATATAATCACTAATTCACTTCTTCAAACAATAATATATAGAATTTTTTGAACTACTGAGTAGTGATAGTCGGACAACTATAAAAAAGCTAGTATAGTCCCTTTTCCTTAATCAGATAATAAAGACAGAAATTTCATCTTAAAGTGAAAGGGGAAAAATGATATGAGAACAAAAAAATATTTATTGGGTATTCTATCAACAATTTTATCTGTAGGATTTCTTTTTGGTTGTAATGATAAAAAGGATGAAGCTGAGCCCGATCCAACTGAAGAGCCTTCTGAACAAAGGGCACAAAACGCTCGTAACAACAATGACTTACGAGATGTTGGCTATCAACCCGACGGAAATCGAAATGATAATGTAGATAATAATAACCAAACGCGATTAGAAGTAGCTGATGAGGCTGCAGATCGAATTGCTAAACTAGACGAAGTAGACAATGCAAATGTGATTGTTACAAACCGAAATGCTTACGTGGCTGTTGTTTTAAAGAATGGGGCAAAAGGAGAAGTAACAGATCGTTTAGAAAAGAAGGTTGCTGATCAAGTAAGAGCTACAGATCCAGATATTCGGGACGTATTTGTATCATCCAATCCTGATTTTGTAAACCGTATGGAAGATTACGGAAATAGAATTAATGAAGGCGCTCCAGTAAGAGGGTTATTTGAAGAATTTACTGAAACAGTTCGAAGAGTATTTCCTAACACTCGTTAAATTAGAGTGATTGAGTGCAACAAATCCATTTACTATGTGCTAAAAAAGAGAAACCCTTGTTCTTGCAATGGGTTTCCTTTTTTAGTTACTAGAAATAGTAGGGTTTATCAAATTGTATTTTTTCCTTTTGTAGAGAAGTAAAAAGTGTACTAAAGTTTGTTTTTATAGATTTAGCTGTAAGATTTGAATAGCCTCCCACATACTCATTAAGAGGAAAAGTCAAGTTATCGAGACGAACCTCCTGATCCCGTATCTTTATTAAAAAGTTGGGAAAACCCTTTGAAACCGAAGATTCCAGTTGATAACACACCAAGAATCATTCCACCAGATACAGCTATCCATTTGTTAATCAAAATAATCACCTCTAATATAACTGTTTTCTTGTGATAGTTGTACATCTCTTAAAATAAGCATTATTTTCAAAATCATAACAGGTAATAATTAGAGGATAAAAACAGTGTCATTTTTCCAATATGGATAAGTCAAGTTGTTAAAGAATAAAGACGTTGGAAGCAAAATTAAAAATTAGGTGATTAAGAAATTTTAAATCAAAAAAAGAGAACCACTGCTTCTGTAGTAGTTCTCTTCTTTTTATAGCTAATGTTTATTATAATTCGGCTCATTTAGTTCCTTTAGTATGTGATGTTACAGGCTCGCCTTGTTCTTTAATATTCACTTCTTCTTTCCTTAGAGTCTCCGATACTTTTTCATTTTCTTCTTTACGTCGTTTGCCCACCACTACTTCTTCTGTTACTACAGGCTCTTTTGATACGGTCACTTTTTCTTCTTCAAGGGGGATACGAACAGACTCTTCATCTTCAATAATCTGTGTATTTGTTCGTTTATCGGATACAGGACGACGCTCTACATATACTTCATCGTGCTCTACAGGAATATTGACCGTTTCTTCTTTATGAAGAACCTCTTTATCAACTTGTACCTCTCCTGTTTGGACTCTTTCTTTATCTACATGTAATTGTTCTTCTTTTAACTCAATATGTTCTTCGGCATTCTTTGGAATGTCGTGTTCATGTTCACGATGTTCCCCATATAATGATTTATCATAAACAGAATCACCTTTGGCAAAAGAAGAACCCCCTCTCTTTTCCAGGAAAGAATTTGTTTTAGTCTCTCTATTAGCATTTACTAACAATAATACCTTTCCTTTCTGTAAATCATCTGCATAAGGACCTGCTTCTGTGAGTGGAACACCCAGGTTAATTAAACGCTGTTCCACTTTAGCTTTGTCTTTATGAGGCTCTTGATAGTGATTTGGTGAAAATACATGTTTAATTTTATCCATAATCGATTCGTCTTGATGACCTGTCACCGTCGTTTCAATTCTCTTTACGTCAATCCCCTCTTTGTTTTCTACTTCTAGATAATCCTCATCATCTATATCGTTAGTAGTTACGAGAGAAAGATCCTTCTCTTGAAATCCTTGAGTCTTTAAGTTTTGAATAGCTGTGACCACAGCCTCCTCATTTTCGTAAGTACCTATCACATTTTTTGTCATCATTAGCTCCTCCTTCTATTATAAAAAGCTATTTAAAGAATTAATTTCATCTGTGTTACCTTTAATACCCACATGTCTTTTTATAAAACTTTTTTTAAAATAATATAAAACATCTAAAATTGAATTAGAATACGATTATGAGATAATCTACAAGTTTATTAAGCTCTCACATAGGGAAAAAGGTATCAAAGTTTCAATAAAAATAGAGAGGGGTAAGTAGAATGCGACAAAAAGCACTTATTTCTAGTCTTGCTATTTCAACAGTAAGTGTAGGGATTACAACTTATTTATTGAAGGATAAATCAAACGTAGATAAGGTAAAAGGGTTTGTTCGAAGTGTAAAAAAAGCTATTCCATATAAGTCATCGACTCAAAAATTGACCTCTTTTCCTATACACAAAGCTGGTCATCCAGATCCTATGGACACTGAAGATAATAAAATGGTTTCAGAAGGATCTATGTTCCCTGTGCAATATTATAATGAAAAGAAACAGTGAATTATCAATTTATATTAAATACAAGATAAAAATAGCTTATCATACAGAATACTTCAACACTTAAGATTCCTCTCATAGCTAACTTAGTCAGTGAAAAAGCTAGTTCCATCATCCACCCCCCTCCTTTTATTACATATTTTATCATAATTTACTGAAATTTCTTTATGTATACAGTTCCTACAATCCGTTTTATATTAACTAGAAACGTACGGAATATAAATAAAAAAGACTTTAAGCCCTAAGAGATATATTTAAGGCTTAAAGCAAAGGAAATAGTAAATGAAATGACTAAGTAGCAACTGATAATCCCTATTCTTACAGGTTTAGAATATCCTTTTAGCCAGCCCCATCTTTTATCGTCGTAATCGAAAATAAAATAGTCTGCAACGACCGACAAAATAATAATGATACCTACTATTAAGGGTCCTACCAACAAAACGCGGAAAACATACGCTAAGAGAAACTAGGCTTTAGTTACTTCATTAAAGCGCCCTTTTGCGGAATAACCACCAATCCTTATTTGTCATTCGTATGATGTATTAAGCTCTCGTTCTTCGTTAGCTTAACGAAGAGGCCTTGATTTTTTCTTGTTTGAGATTATTATTTGCTTTTCATTTTTAGACAAAAAATCCAGTCTACAACCAATCGCTGCTGCTTTTTTCAACCCGTCTTGTCCTCTCTTCATATCAGTCTATGAACGGGGCGGGAAGGCTGCCATAAAGAAAGGACGGAAGTCGCGTTTTCCGCGCAGCTTCCGTCCCGATCTTCTGGACAACTAACTCAAATACCGATTTCGGATGACCCCCATGTGATGAATCTCGTGTCCTGCGATGCCGTACGCGAGGGCACGCACCGTAATGCTTGCATTGTTGGCTGTGCCTTTGCGGGACCACGCCTCCGCCGGTAACCCGCGTAGCAGTGTGATCGTCGATTGCCGTACGGCCCGGTAGTCTTTGGCCAATTGCGCGGTTGTCCAGCTTCCGAAAGGAGGCATGAACAATTCCTGGTCGAAACCGGACAGAGGCGTCTGATCTCCTCTTGCGAACCGGAGCAGGCGGTGGGTCATGACGCGTTCTCCGTCTGCGATGTGGCCCACGACTTCTTTCAACGTCCATTTTCCTTCCGCATACCGATACTCGCCATGGCTTTCGGTCAACGATGCCAGCAACTCGGTCATTTGCTTTTCCTGGGCGAGCAGAATGTCGATGATGTTGCCATCCGGCACCAACCGGATATACTCTCCGACGTCCCCGCCATATTCTTCTTCTGACGGTCTTTGATTCATGCGTAATCACCTCTCTATGGAGTTATAGAAAATTAAAATGCTCTTTCCAATGCTCTACCGCGATTTTTTTGCGAATTTCGTAATTTCAGCATGTATAATGAATTCGCGAAAGGATAAAACTTTCCTTCCAATAATTGAGTGTAAGCAACCACTTAGTTGGTCGGTGGCCACGCTAAACTGCCCTTTTAACTTAATAATAATCATCTCAATTATTCATAATTCCCACAATAAGTTATTCAATATAATGGCCCGATTATTGAACAAAATTAAAAAAGCCATTTAATTCATTAGTTCATGGATAAAATCACTATAAACGACCGTTTTTGGATATGCAAATACACATATACAAAAAGAACCCTTTGCCCATGTAGGCAAAGGAGTTTCAGATTTATTGGAATAGGGGGAATACGTTATTAGTCTGGCCAGATTTGTAGATTCATATACATATAACTTTAAAAATGAATATTATGATCGACGCTAATTAAAAAAATTAATCTTTTTCTTTTACCTATGTTTCACAATTCGTTGAGTAAATATTAAAGTACTTCGTGCATTATTAAAGTTTTATCATTTACTCTTAGTGACGACAAATAGATAGTTTTTCTCTAAGGTATTAAGCTTCTAAATCACATAATAGTAAAATAAAGAATATCCTTTTATGTAGGTAGCTCTATTACAGCAAATATCAGTTATCTAGATAAAACTAAGTGCTGTATGCTCTCTTATTTTTTTTAGCGTGTTAAAAACTCTCTTTTTATTCTATAAAAAGCCTACGCATACCTTCAGATTTTTAATCTTAAAATAAGTTCAACTAGATAAAAATAATTGTTGATATATGTATTTTTTTGAAGATAAATAAGTTGAACTAAAGGATTGAATTTTCGCCCTTCTTCTTGTATAATTAGTTCAACAGAAGTTCAACTTAAAAATGAGGTGTATAAACATGAAAATTTCACGTTTTAATAAAGACTGTGGAAATTCCGTTGATATGAATATCATTGATGGATACCTATTTGATTTCCCAACCAACGTTGTAGAACTACAAAAAGATGTTGCTGATTCATTCTTTACAGATGCTGTGACAGCACCAGAAGAATTTAAGAAGCGTATTTTACTATCTACAACAATCGGTGACGAAGAGAAAGAACGCTATTTCTTAGTTGGTGACATCGCAGCAAGCCAACAACTTGCGAATAACCACATCAATCGTTTACATAACAAAATTACAAGCCATATTCCTTATGTGACATTTCTAGCTGCCATTGCATACTACCATGCGTTGCATGCGAAAGATCATAAAGATAATAGCATCGAGATTGACTACTTCTCTACGATGTTACCAATTTGGTTACTAAAAAAAGAAAGTACGTTTGGCGAAGCTCAAAAAGCCATGGCTACTCGCTTCCTAGGTAACCATACATTCCGTATTCATACTCCAGGGTTTGAAAAAGAATTAAAGGTAGCTGTGGACGAAAGTGCTTGCCTGAAAGAAGGCGAAATCGCGCGCTTTGCGTTAAAGAAAGACCTAACACTTCAAGACCGTGAAGATGCCAATGAATATGTGGAATGTGAAACCGTGATGGTTGATATCGGTGGTGGCTCGATTGATGTCGTCATTTTACCGGAAGGATTAAAGGCTGCGAATAGCCGTGAATCATTCCAAAGTATCGAGGGTATTCCCTATTTAGCTCATATTGATAAGTTACGTAAAGAGAAGTTCCCAGAGCTGTTTACCGATTTACGTGCTTTTGATCAATTCATTTTAGATAACTATAGTAAACAAAAATTCGAGTTAAAAAATGAAAACACAGGCGCAGCCACTGATTTAACAGCTCAAATTACATCTTCTTTAAAAGAGTATGTGGAAATTTTACTAGCGAAGTTAAATGATGTGGCCCCACCACCGGCAAATAAAATTCGTAAATACGTATATAGTGGTGGTGTCGCTCCAACACTAGAAGTAGCGATTATGACAAGCATGAGTGAAAAGATTGGCGAAGAACGTACAGAGAAATATCATAAAGTACCAGCAGAAAGCCGTCACTTAAACTTATTTGGCCTAGAAATCCGAAGCATCGGTTATCTTCAAAAGAAACAAGCCGAGAAGAAAGCCGTTAAATCCTAACAGCGTAGGTGATAACCATGTCAGAGCGTCAAAATGCCTTTACGATTAAAACCAACCAGTTGAGTGATGAAGTCTATGACGTACTTGCAAAATATGCGAAGTCTCGAAAATTAGGGGACTATATCTCATCTTTAATTGTTCGGGACCTTCATCATTCATCTACCGACCAAGTAGATTCAGGTCACAGAACAGAAGAACTTCTTGAACATATCAATTCAGAACTGAAGGAATTAAAACAATTAGCTAAGGCTAATGGCTTTGTAGTCAAGCAAGAGGAGTTAGAAGACAAGCCTTCAGAAGGTCAAACCTTAAAAGAAGGTAAGGTTGCAGATTTAGAGCAAGTATCTGGTTCTTTAGACGACGATGATTTGGAAGAGTATAGCGATTTTTAAAATAAAAAGCCACTAGGTATTCTAGTGGCTTTTTTGCTTTACATGTTCTATTGATTTTTAATGTATTTCTATATGTATAAAGAACCTGATCGGACTAAAAGAATAATGGTAAAGAGGATTTTATTTATGAGCAATAGCAATCAGCACGAGTACTTCTATTTATTCTAAATCCCCTCCTTACTTCTTTGTCTGAAGAACATTAATAATTAGGTATGACAGATACTGTATTGGTACTAAATTTACTCCTAAATTTACTCCTAAAGTGTTAGATAGAAGGAATCAGTACAGTCATGGTATACTAATAACAAACATGGAAATGATGGAGGGTATTATGACAAAACGATTAGATTTGCGTGTCGACTTTGCATTTAAATCACTATTTGGCACACATGGAAATGAATCTATTTTAGCTGCTTTTTTGAACGCAGCACTCCGTTTTCCAGATGATAAAAAAATTCAGACGGTGAAGTTATTAGATCCGCATTTTAATAAAGAAAACCAAGAAGATAAACGCTCTATTTTAGATGTGCACGCACAGTTAGAGGATGGAAGCCGAGTTAATATTGAAATTCAGTTTAATAACAAACATGACATGGAAAAAAGAACACTCTATTACTGGTCTAAAATGTACAGTAGTCAAATGAAAGAAGGCATGGACTACGGAGAGCTTTGTAAAACGATTACTATTAACATTGTGAACTTCCGTTATTTATCTCATATTCATGATTATCACTCCACTTTTCAGTTATATGAGCGAGAGCAGAAATTACTCTTAACGGATATGCTGGAAATTCACTTTATGGAGCTACCTAAGTTATTAATAAAATGGCGTAACAGAGAGGTAGATCCACGGGAAGATCAGCTTGTGCGATGGTTATTATTACTTGAAGCATCCGAAGATGAAGAAATCACTCAGGTATTGGAGGAGATTGCGATGCAAGAAGATCAAGTATTAAAGAAAGCAATGGACGAGTGGGAACGTGTTAGCCAAGATCCAGAAGTGCTACTAGCTTATGAAGCACGAAGAAAAGCATTATTAGATGAAAAGTCAGCTTTAAAACGAGCTGAGAAACTTGGAGAAGAAAAAGGAAAACAAATAGGTGAAGAAATAGGCGAAAAGAAAGGTATCATAAAGGTGGCCTTAAGTATGATTCAAAAGGGTTTAGATACCCAAACAATCGCTGAATTCACAAACCTTACACCAGAAGAAATTGATAAATTACGTCACCAATAATCATAATTAAAAAAGGGACTGCCTAACAAATTAATTTGTTAGGCAGTCCCTTTTTTAATTTCCTCATTATCAGCACATCTAATTTGAAGTTTATTGTAATTGAGTTAGCTTATATTTATTTTATCTTTATTATGCAGCGTACTAAATGTTATTGCGTACTATAGTAGGAAAATATAAATCTTATATTTTTTATTAAATCGAGAACCTTTTCTTATATATTCCCTTTTAAGTTGTACTAGCATTTTTCTTTTTTTTTACAGGTAATCCGTACTTATTAGAGTTTTCTTTTATTTTTTTTGCGATTTCTTCTGCTTCTTCTTTCGTCATTTTCATACAAAAGACTCCTCTCATGTTCTACTATTATAAGTTTTTTCCAATATCCAAAAAAATTATACATGCTCTTCCCTCCCCTGCCATATATATGTTTTAGGTATGTACAGAAAGTCATTGTCCTAGAGATAAATTCAGATTTTAGGAGTGATTGTGTGAGAGTAGAAGAGAAGAAGAGGAGAATTCGAAGTGACAAAAAACGAGATGTAAAGCCATCACTTCCAATTGATCTTAAAGAATGTATTTATCGATTATCCTACATTACAAATACCCCTGTAAAAAATGTAGTTGAATCAATTTGTATATCAGGTCTTACTTCTTCAAAAGTTATGGACTACTTATCAAATTATTTCAGAAGAGGATTTAGCTGTGGCAGTACAGTGTATATGGGTGATATGTCCAAAGAGCCAATTAGACAGTTATATAAAAACATAGAAAAAGAACGTGTTTCTACTCGCTTAAAAGATGGACACGGAGAAACGTATGATGCTCTAAAACGTTTAGCCTATGCTTTAGATTGTTCTCCTGCATTAGCAGCATCTTTCTTAATTGAAGCGAGCATCAGGAATTCTGATTTTGTAGATGAGTACATGACTCGACATTTGGAAGAAGAATTGGATCAGGGACGTTTAAAGGAATTAAAAGAGGTATTAAAATTCATCAATAAAAACAATCCGTATAAGGAAGAGTACAGTTTACACAATTTAATTTCTTATATTATGGATGAATTAAAAGTAGGGGCCACTAACCTAGGTTCTTCTGTACAAAATTGGTTAGAAAGTATACAACATAAAAAATAATTCCACCTAAAAAAGCCATAGAATCTAAGATTCAAAGGCTTTTTTCTTATCTTTTATTTCTTTATAAAATATTTCTGCACCTGACGGACTTAGAACCAGGTTATTTGCATATTTACGATTTTCGGTTGTTATCTCACCTGTAATTACACATTCGTTACATTCTTTGTATTTCTTTATTTCTATATGATCCTCTTCCAATAAAATCTCTACTGAGTCGCCTTTACCTATATCTAGTACCTTTCTGAGTTCAATGGGAATTACTATACGTCCTACCGCATCTATCTTTCGCAATGTACTTAGTCCTCTCATGCTGACTCTCCTTTTATATACTCATAAGCATAAATTCCATATTATACTATAAATGTATAAATTAATCTATAAGAAGTTTATAAATCAGCTCTCAAGATATAAGTTCAAAATTTCTTCTTAATTTGCTCTTGTACATAAATACATGTGCGCTCATGTTCACGGGAAAAGAAATGATCTTGTTTATGATAAACTTTTACTCCACAAGAGGGACAGGCATAGAAACCGACTTTAACACCTTGAGTCACTTCATGGGCATAAAATTCACCATTTGATTTAAACATAACTACATGGTTTGCTTTTTCAATCTTTGCTCTCATAAAAGTATCTCCCACCTTATTTTAAGTTTATTTCCATAATAAGGGTTAACAAGGCGATTTGTAAAAGAAAATATATAAGTCTACGGCTATATTTCCAGAAAAAGCAGCAATCTCATGACATTTCAATATGAGATTGTTGCTTTCAATACTATTTCTATAATTTTTTTCGTCAAGGGCGGAACTCTCCTCTGTAATTAGTATATGGTGCTGAACAAGCAATCGATTAAATGAAATATGAAATCGCTAGCGAATTTGGTGTAAACCTTGGTGCTGATACAACTGCACGTGCAAACCGATCAGTAGGTGGCGAAATCACAAAACGTCTTGTACAAATAGCTGAGCAACAACTTGGCGGCGGACGTTTCTAATAAAACTTTATAATGAAGGCTGAAGGAAGAATGGATATCTATTCTTCCTTTTTCCGTTTGTAAGAATCTTCTCCTTCTAATACTTCACAGCATCTATAGCCAGGGTGGAGTTGTTTGTATACATAACACTCAATAAAGGATATTTTTTACCTTAACGTAAGAAATTTATGTAGTGATGCTTACACCTTAATTAAGAGCAATGAAGAAACGGAAAGTTTAATTCTTATTTATTTTATCCATTTAATAAATGTCATTCTGCCTTTAAACTAAGGGAAAGCTACGCATATAGTAAAATTTGAAGGTAGTAAATATCTTTGAACAAGGAGGGAATTAGATGGGAAAAGTTTTGTTCTTTAATTTTCCTGGAGAAGGTCATATTAATCCTACAATTCCATTGGTAGAAGAATTGATAAAGCAAGGTGAGGAGGTCGTATATTATTGTGTAGAAGAATATAAAACTAAAATAGAGAAAACGGGGGCATTGTTTCGACCTTACGAAAATTTTCTAACGCCTAGCCGTATCACAAAAAGAGTAAATGAAAAAATAGACCCTCTTGAAATGCTGTTGTATATGGGGAAAGCCATGGATGCAACCGTAGAGAAGGTTTTAAAAGAAGTAAGAGATGAGAAATACGATTACGTAATTTATGACAATAACTTTGCTGCAGGGTGGATTATTGCTGACGTTTTAAATCTACCTAAAATTTCTTCTTGTACAACATTTGCTATTAATCAAGAAATCTTCTCCACTCTTATGCAAAATAGAGGAGAAATGGATAAAACCTCTCCAAAGTATCAAGAGATTGAAGAGATTAAAACAAAATGGAAAGATAAGTATGGCGTGATTCTTACTAATAAAAAAAATCTTATGACATGCCCTGGCGATATCACCCTTGTATACACCTCGAAGTTCTATCAACCTAATGCTGAAGAATTTGATGAGTCTTTTATTTTTGTTGGGCCATCTATTGCAAAACGTCACGATATAGAGCACATTCCATTTAAAGTACAGCACGATACTAAACTTATCTTTATCTCCATGGGAACCGTATTTAATCAGCAACCTGAATTATATACAACATGTTTTGGAGCATTTAGGAAAAGCCCCTATACCGTTATACTAGCAGTAGGAAAGCAGACGGATATTCATCAGTTTGATGGTATTCCCTCCAATTTTAGAGTGCATCAATATGTACCTCAATTAGAAATATTAGAGCAAGCAGATGTTTTTATCACGCACGGTGGAATGAATAGTTCTAGTGAAGCACTTTACTTTGGAGTTCCTCTTGTTGTCATTCCTGTTATGGGGGATCAACCAATAGTTGCTAATCAAATTGAAAAGTTAGGAGCTGGTTTACAACTTAATCGTTTGAACCTAGATGCTCCTACATTACGAAACACAACAGAACAAGTGCTGTCAAATACTTCATTTAAAAATAAGAGTTCTTTAGTTGGAAAGTCTTTACGAGAAGTTGGAGGATACAAAAAAGCAGTAGAAGTTATTCTAAAATTTAAAGAAACCACTTGTGTATAACAAGTGGTTTCTTTATGCTACGTTAAATTCTATAAAACATTTACGTATCATTCCTAAGATTGTTAGGATATTTTCTACTTATATATCAAAAAAATCATGAGGCTGTTTACTTTTATCTATTTTCTTTACACCTAACATAATTTTCTTTAGTGTTTTAGGGCTAGGTTCGTATGTAGAGTCATTACACAAAGTAGAAATTGTTCGTTTAGATATTTTACTCTCGCTAGCAAATTCATTTTGTGTGATACCTTCCCGATCT
>Ga0268252_1000300_pt1 | contig 34088 bp, 68 predicted proteins | sample AgamicMgSfrz_FD_200244 | JGI IMG/M metagenome (GOLD analysis project Ga0268252, IMG submission 200244) | Agave microbial communities from Guanajuato, Mexico - Mg.Sf.rz (v2) (version 3) | ecosystem: Host-associated > Plants > Phyllosphere > Phylloplane/Leaf | place: Guanajuato, Mexico | collected... | reverse complement strand
GTACCGTTTTTAATTGCATTCACAAGACGATTCCCTAATGCATCCGCAAAATCATCAACACTTTTTCCTGTGGCGCTAAATAAAGTCTCTAATTGTCTTGTTGAACTTGCTGCTTTTTCTTGCTCAGTCTTTAATCCTGCAAGACTGTTTTTGAATCCATTAAGTTGCCCTTCTGTAAATTCAATTTCACGCCTAAACGCTCGATACTGCTCTTCATTAATCGCGCCACTTTCAAACTGTGCTTGCACTTGCTGTTGAGCTGCTTTTAAGCTATCCAATTTTTTCGTTGTATTCTCAATTTGTTGAGTAAGCAATTGTTGTTTTTGCGCTAGTGCCTCCACATTACCTGGATTGAATTTCAAGAGTCGTTCAATATCTTTTAGCTCTTTAGATAGTTCGCCACTTCTTTTATTGACATCTTTCAAGGCATTTTGAAGACCGGTGGTTTCTCCACCAATTTCTATCGTTATTCCCTTAATTCTTCCTGCCATGTTATCACCTCACTTGCTTAGAAATTATTAAAGTCATCTTGTGTAGCTGTTCTAGTGTTTTCTTGTTCTTTCTTAGGATTTCGTAATTCAACATACTCATCGATATAATCCAAGCAATCACCTATTGTCATATCTTCTAAATCTTCTTTTGAGAGTTTGCATGAATAACAAAGAGCAAGGAATGTATCGACAGAAAAACTACCTTTTCCATCGTTACGCCCTTGCCCTTGTTCATCTTCAGTTATTTTTTTTTTGATTGAACCGTGCTTTTAATTAAGTCTTGAATTTCGGTAATAATTTCAGCAATCGGAAATTCTCCGAATGTATCCAGCCACGTTAACGGATCTTGGACTTCCTTATTTGCTGTTTTAGCAAATGCCCATACCAAGTTATAAATAACTTCGAAATCTAATTTACTTAAATCAACCTGTGAAAGGTCAATGTTATTTTGGTCGCCATCAGTTGAAATATATGAAGAAAGTACTCCTAAACTAAGGATATCTGCAAACATATCACGTCTAAATTGAGACTTATAACGGATAGCTGTTCCAGCGGTACTTTTTAAAAGCACATCTTTCGCATCGATTGTGATTGTTTTTTCCATCTAGTTACGCCCCCACAACTTTCTCATATACTTTTGTATACCAAGCGTCATAAATGCCAGCTGGTGTAGCAGCAGTTGTCGCATCTTTAAATTTGAATGTTTCTGGGTGCTGTGAAGCAACAAACTTTAATTCTGTTGTAGTTGGCTCTGTTTTATCGCTTTTTGTGGAAGAACCAAAACCTGGACGTGAAACAGATACGTTATACAATACATAACGTGTTGCTTTTACATCCCCATCAAATTCAAACATTAAAGCAATTCTTTTGATTTTTGCATTTGAAACTTCTGAAATAACCTTGTCAGTTTCATCTAAAACTTCTCCTAACACATCAGTTCGAAAAGCTTCTGTGAGTTTAGCGATATTTAAGGTACCTTCATACCCCTGATTACTTGATTCCGCATAATAGTTCATGTCATCAGCATAAAAGTCTGATTGTTCACCTTTTGGTTCCAATTTCATTTCAACCGCACCTGGTAATTTAGCTGGTGTTCCATATGTGATTTTCCCTGTCTGATCTTCAGTAATCACGCTATAATGTACTTTCTTCAGACCAAAAATAACTTTATTTTCCATTCATATCAACCTCGTTTCATATATTTTTTGAAATAATTTCTCGGAATCTATATAAATCTCAGATGACTCATAAGGGATCTCATTGTCATCTAATACTTGTTCAAGTTTGGCTTCTGCAACCAAGTCCTTTTTTGCTGTATAAAGCTCGATGTTTACATCGTTTATTTTGAAATGCACTTTACTATCAGCAATCATATTTGGCGAGCCTGTCACAAGATAACAAATAAAAGGCGGTTTAGGTACGGGATTGCCTATTGTAGCTGTGAAATGCGAATAAGCCACAGGATATCCTGTAGCATCTAGAATCTTCTTTAATTCACCTAATGTCATTGCTGAATCGCCCTTTCAACTCGCTCTAACAGTTCGTTTTCTGCTCTTTCTTCAGCTGGAGCGATATGAACTTTAGCCGGAACACGCCCACCATTTACCTGTGCATGCCCCTTCTCTAATAAGTGTGTAAGCTGGGGCTTTAATGCATTATGAACAATAAAGCCATTACCTTCTTTCTTCTTGCGCCATCCCTTCGCATACTTACCTGTATTTTTAGGGCTATTTTCTTTCAAATCACTCACTAGATTATTTGCAACTACTTCTTTTTCAACTTCTAACTTTTCCTCTACTTCTTTTCCATACCTTTGTAGTTCTCTAGCTATATCATTTGCTAGACTATCGATACTAGACACCGGCCTTCACCTCACAATAGAGTTCTATTCTTTCATCATCTCTTTCATATGTGCGGTAAATGCTGTATGTCTTGTTGTTATACTGTATTTTTTGTTCTTCTTGATAATCTAATGAATAAACAATTAATACACATTTTGGTTTAAAACCATTTTGGCCAGCTTGAAAGAATTCATTTTGTGAAATACTCTTTTTCTCACAAAATACTTGTCTTGCGAACCCTTCAGTAACTTCTACTTGTCCCAAATCATCTGTAGTAGTAGTTAAAACTGGAAAGAATAAAATATCGTTCATTTATAATCACCCGCTAAAGTAAGATGATTCTTAAGCATGTTATACGATAATTGGAATCTCTCTGCTTCCTTAGCATCAGCAATAAAATTAGCTTTTGTATACATAATTATTGCTCGTTTAATTAATGGATCTGTATCATCATTTGATTTAAAACCAGATACACCAGATAACTTCAAATCAGTTCGGGCCGCTTCAATTAAATCATCAATTTCTTCATCTAAAGCGGTATGTGAAACACGCAATGCCTTCTTTACTACTTCAAGCATCATGATTATTCACCAACTGGTTCAAGTTTTTCTAACGCTTTAAGTGCCGCTTCTTTCCCTTTAACCTTTTCTCCGTTAGGGAGTTCGTAATACCCTCCGCCAACATGGACAATTTCAGGAACAACAGGTTTATAATCACCAATCGGCTCAGTTTCTAAGAACCCTTCTTTTTGTAAGAATTCTACTCTTTCTTGGTCATCTGTTTTATATGATTCTCCAACACTATAATGCACATAGGAGAACTTATCGCGGAATGCTGTAATTACTTTAAATTCTTCCATTTTCTTTTCAGACATAAAAATACCTCCTAATTTCAAATGAAAAAGCGGCTATTAAACAGTAGCCGCTTTCTTAACACGTAAGAATCCATTTTTAGAAATTACATTACCACCAGCAAACACTGAACCTCTATGAGCAATCATGCCTTGCTTGAATTTGAAGTCAGTTGAACGTTGTACATCCATATCAGAGAAGATAGTAAGTTGGTAGTTTGATAATGGACCATAAGCCATATTGAATTGACCAGCTGTAGTTGCTGCATCAGATACTGCTTTACAAGCGCTATTAATGATGAATGGCACGCCATCAATAGTTCCTGAATTACCATGAGAAACAACGTTGTAAACCTTTTTACCATCATCTGTACGAAGTTTAGCAAATGATTTTAGATCTTTTTTATTTAAGATTAATACTGCTGCATCTTCAACATCTTCATCTCCGCCGTAGCTATAAATAATATCATCTAATGTAGAAGCATCAATTTTCGAAATTTCTAAATCAGTTGCTGGATCAATTGCTTTCGCAGCTGTTGAGAAAATACCAACGAGTCGATTTGTTGCACCTGTACCAATTAAAATTTCACGAGTTAACTTTTTACGAGTGGCTACAGTGATACCTTTCATTACTTCACCATCGTAATCAGCTGCTGGTAACTTTTGAAGCTCTTCTGTGTCTTCTGAATAAGCTGTAACCTTTGCTTTTGTGATGTCTGCATATCCAAACTTTGTCTCGGCATTAGCATAATCACTACCTTCAGTTGTATAATCACCCTCACCATAGCTTTCAAGGTATGGTTGTTGGTAGCTTTCTCCACCTTTTAATGTTTTTGTAGATACACGATCAATCAGTGTAGAGACTTCATTAAATGTAGGTCGAATATCTGAAGCACTATGTTTTGGTAGTACTACATTTCCACTTCCTACAGTCACAGCACGATTTTCCATCAATGCTTGTCCACGTTTCTCTGAAGCCTCTAACTCCACATTTTGTTGTGGCGGCTCATTATTAAATGTTTCTACTACTGTACGTGTTTCTGGTTCAGCATTATTAATAACTTCCGCTTCTTTCAGTAAACGCTGACGAGTTTCGATTTGTTTTTGCGCTTCGTCAAGTTCACGTAATTCAGTTTCAAATGCTGCTAAATCTACCTCTTGGTCACCTTGTAGTAAAGTACGGATTTCTGCTTTTCTATCTAAAATTTCTTGTAATGTTTTCAAATAAATCTCTCCCTTATAAATAAGTTTTTAAAATTAGTTTTTTCCTTAAGTCTTTTTGATTACGTTCATCCACGAATTGTTTATATGGATCATGACTTCTGGCTGATACTTGAGAATCTGGATAAGCTGGGAAGGCAACAGGGCTAATTTCAACTAATTTCGCCTTTGTAACACTACGTACAATGTTATCTGGATCAGATTCATCCCATTCTTCTTTTGTCATTTGAAAACCAAAAGAAACGCCGTCAACATCACCGCGTTTAATCGTTTTATATGTGTCATCACCAAGGGTTGTATCAGCCAAATCTAATTCAAATCGAAGTCCAATTTCATCTTCAAACAATCGAAGAGTCCCATTCTTAGTTCTACCTAAAACTTGAGAATAATCATGGCTCCATAACGCTAATTGATCATCTTGCGTTAAAGAATCTGTAAAAGCGCCACGTTTAAACTGTTCTTTAAATCTTCTCCAGTAACCCATTGTCACAGACTTCATTTCCCATTTAACTGCATATCCAACAATTGTTCGAAGACCGCCTTCAACTTCTCTAATTTCTAGGTTACTACTCAGTAGCTCCCTCTTTTCCGTTTGGTTCATTATTATCACCTCCTTCATCAGTAAATTTTCCTTCTTTAACTAAAGCTGTATCCAGCCTTCTAATAGGTTTATCGCCACCTTCAATTGGACCAAGCGATAGAATCGCTCTCCATTCGTTCGGTGTTAATGAGCCTCTGTCTACCATTTGAACTAGATTCATTTTGGTATTCATCGAAGCGTATTGAAGAGAAGAAGATTCAAAGATAATTTTGTTCCCGAACCCTCTTTCTTTACGTGAAAAAAGCTTCCTGGTGTATTCTCCAGCAAGCTGCATTGCGAATGGTTCTATTTCTGATTCATAATAGGCATTCCACTCGTCCTCATTGTATTTACTTTGTATTATCTTATCGTTTGTATTGAAGAAATTATAAATACGCTGTACAGTTTCTTGCATTTGCTTTGAATCTGGAACAAATGCTTCCGGTTTAACTTGCTCTAAATCATAACGAGGGTCAGAAGAAGCAGCTCCACCATCATTAGCGATATTTAAATAATTATTAACGAAATTCTTAACTTGATTATCAATATCTTCCTGCTTTAATACTGATTTAAATTTAAGAATCCATTTTACTACAGCGCTATTTTTAATCGCTTTTACAATACCCTGATCAGTGGTCGTTACAATCTCCATTAACTGTGATAATGCATTGCCTGGATGTTCTCCAAAGAAATCATTATCATTAAAATCCTTACGTAAATGAATTACATCTGCATATGGTATAGTCATTTGTTTACCATTCTTAAAATAGAACTTCAAAAAGATATCTCCATATGTCCCTTCAACAACTTCTACCGTTGTACAGGGAATAGGATATATTTCAGTAGCATAACCAAAGTCATCACGCTTTATATAAGCAAAGGCATTATGATTCAATTCTAATTGAATAGCCATTTTTTCTTGAAACATTTGCCCTGTCATTAAAGGATTAGGCTCTTCCAATAGGAATCTCATGTATGGTTCTGGATTAATTTTAAATTCATTCCTATTATCACGAATGTGTTTAGCTATAAGTTTCCCAACAGCTTTTGCTTTAGGACGGATACAGGCTCGTATAATATCACTTTGATAAATATCGCCAGTCCATGAGAAAAAGCCTCCTCCATTGTCATTTATCATTTCAAAACGAGTTGTAGTAGGGGCTTGTTTCTTTCCGAATATCTTATCAAATAATCCCAATTTCTCACCTCCTTATTAAATCATGTTGAGATAATCATTCCTCTTATCTTGAAGGACTACATAAGCGTTTAAAAGTGCCGCTGTTCCGTCTATACGACGACGTTGATTCTTCGTTTTATTCGGTTGTATGTTTAGGTTTTTATCAATATCAATTGCTGTATTTGAAAGGCACCATTTATCGATTGGATTGTTGTTATAATTCACCTTTTTTGATTCCAAGTCAGCTCCTAATAATTTCATTGGACTCGAGAGTGTTTGCTTACCTTGTGCAACTGGAACCATAGCTTCTTTACCAAAATAGCCTTCCATTTCTTCAACCCAATACTTAGCTGACCATCTATCGTAACCAATCCAAGGAAGATAAATGCCGTATTCATCTCTAATTTCTAAAAACCATTCAGTAACATACTTATAATGAACTGAATTTCCTGGAGTAGTTCTTAAAAGGTCTTGTTCATACCACAAATCGTAAGGTATTTTGTCTTCTTTACTTCTTTGTTCTAATAAATCTTCAGGCAACCAGTACATTTGCTTCACGTATATGTTCTTATCATCCGGAAGCATAAAAATAACCTTCGCTGCGGTAAGGTCGGTTGTAGATGATAAATCACAACCGCCAATTCCATACGAAGGTTTTAGTGCGCCAATATCGAATTTAGCGACATTATTTAATTGCTCAAAGGTTAACCACGCTTCAGTTGATGTCTCTCTTATATTGAAATCTTTTGTAAGTAAGTTTTTAACAAGCATAGCATTTGCTTTCGCTTTTTCGACTTTACTTCTTAATTGGTCTAAGTTTTTGATTGTACCAAGTCCCGGATTCGCTTTCTTCCAGCATGACTCTTCTGTCCATTCTTCACGTTTATCTAATTCATAAATTATAGGAAGAACTCGTTCATCTTTATAACCATCCGGATCATCATAACCATTGATAATGCGTTCAGCTTCTTCATACTTAATATCAAAAATACCTTCTCGAACCGTACCAGCAGTCGTTGTAATAATTGATATAGGTTGTTCACGAGCCGTCATACCATCAACAATAACGTCATAAAGATTCTTATCTTCAATAGCATGTAGTTCATCTATCAATGAACAATGCACGTTAAGTCCATCAAGCGTATTTGAATCACTTGAAAGAGGTTTGAAAGAACCATCGTTAAAATCTGAAATCATTTCAGCCACTAACGTACGGATTCTTTTAGAAAGGATTGGTGATTTTTTCACCATTCTCTTTGCTTCAGACCAAATAATTTTAGCCTGATCTTTTTTAGTTGCTGCCGATACAATTTCGGGTCCTGGTTCGTTATCAGCAACCATTAAATAAAGGGCGATTGCAGAACCCCAAGCTGATTTCCCGTTTTTCCGGGCAACAATTAACATAAATTCGCGGTATTTTCTTATACCATCTATTTTATGAACAAAACCAAATAAAGCGGCCGTCATAGCTTTTTGCCATAGCTCTAATAAAAATGGTTTTCCACCCATTTTACCTTTACTATGTTTGCAAAAATTCTCAACAAATTCTATAGCATGATTCGCTCGGTTAGCGTTATATTCCCATTCGCTTTTGGTACTTCCTATATCAGTAACGAGTTTCTTATAAACTCGCCTAACTTTATCCGATACTATTTCTTGTCTATTTTTTATTTTGTACCAGTATTCTAGAATCGGATTATAAGATAAAGGATATTCAATCACGTTTATTCACGAATGATTCAAATCCATCATCTTTCTTTTTAGGTTCTGGTGGAATCTTAGGAACATAATCGCCGAGTTGTTTCATAATAGATTGATAATTTTTATTCATCGATATATAACGTCGGGCTTGTGGACGTTCTCTCTCATATGGATCTTGATTCTCTGATTGTGAGAACATTTCATCATACCCATTCTCATCAAGATCTTTTCGAATATCTTCTAATCGTACACGCAAGTCTGCAGCTTCAACAATTAACCCCTCCACAACCAAGAGGGTATCTTTTGGCATCTCTTTATAAATCCGTTTAAGTCTGTTTACTTCCTTTTTAACTCGTTCTTCTTTTGTTAATTCTTTCTTTATCGCCATCAATAACACCTCACTTCATTTGTATTGGGGTAGGGGGGTCACGCGAAATGACCTGTGTGTTACACGAAGCTCCCCTCTCGGTCCCCCTATGCCCTTTGCTTTATTTTTTTATAGGGGGGGATTGTTTCATTTTCAAAACTTCACGCTTTACTTCTAATACATCTTTAGATGGTACCTTTTCTTCATATGCTAAATTTGCTTCAGGACTTACCCAATTACGGCAACCAAATTTGTTCTCTTCACTCATTACCTCACTCCTTTTAATTTTGATTTATCAATCACCCAAGTCTTACCGATCTTCTTTGCTACAATCTTTCCTTCTGCACACAAATTCTTTACATGACCAGAAGATACGTTAAGGATAATAGCAGCATCATTAACACCAATTGTATTAATGATCCAATTGGTTACTTCATTATTAATCCTCCTCAACGTTTTCCCAACCGCATGCGAAGGGATAACGTTCAATTGATACCGAACGAATCTCTCCTTCCTTCGTTAACATTATTTCTAACTTCTTTATGCCTTCTTCCTTTTGCTGCTCTTTATCTACTTGTATATCGTTAATACTGTTGAATGTAATCATTAACCATCCCTCCTAATCAAATCACCGTTCTCATCAAACATTACATCTTCTCTAATCAATACAGCTTTACCAAACGTCTTAGTGTTATGACAAGGTAAGCATAAGTACTGTAGGTTCTCATGATTCAATGTGATATCTGGATCGTCTATAGTCTCTGGTGTTATCTCAACAATATGGTCAACTATATATCCTGGTACTTCTTTGCAATGCTCACACATACCATCTAACGTTGTAGCAATGTACGACTCTCTGCACTTCTCCCAAGCTATTGACTTATAGAATTTCTTTGCGTATTCCTTAGCCATTCACCCACCTCACATTAAGCAATCTTTGAGTTTAGTAATGACATAAGTCTCAACCTCTTCATTACGTTTACCTTGCGTATAATAGTCATCCGCTACTAAAAAAATATCTTGATTATAATCATACTCAAACGAAGACATCTCTTCTCCGTCCTTAAATACTGTAATCCAAGTATGATCGCAATCTTTTATTTCAGTTGACCAATTCAAATGCTCTGCACTTTTTCGAGCTTTTTCTATATGATTTCGTCGTTTGTCTAATATTTCACTAAGGTCATCAGATGCAGATACTACACCCCAGTCATGACCTTCATCTTCCATCAGTACATATATCAGTTTCATCTATCACTCACCTCATGATAATCTCTTCTGTAAATTTAGCGTTTCTTATAGTTTTAATTACCCTTTGTGGTATTCTCCGGTGCTATTACTATCAGCATATAAATCTGAAGCTTTCCCTTTAATTGGTTTTATCAATAACGGTTCTCCAAATGTTCCATCTTCATTACGTACAGCTAAATAGATTTCTTTTGCGACTTCTTTAGTTGGCATCCATACTCACTCCTTATCACAAACCATATTTTCAGTTGTACTAACAATTACTTGATTGCTTACTATTTGAGTTGTTGTTGTATATTCTCCTGTACCAACCATCTTCCCACCTTTATCATGACACTCTTTCACACTTATACAGAAGCCGATAAACGCAAGAATAAGTAATATGAAACATATAACTAATAGTGAGTTAAGTAATCTTTCCATTTACGCCTCTACCCACTTGTGCGTCACTTCTTGAGTAACCCTGTATTTAATAGGAACTAATACACCATTTATTAAATCTGCAATCTCTTCTGCTTTTTCTTTGCTTTCAATTATCTTAGCTATTCCTTCACTTCCAGCTAAATCAATAATAGGAAACGGACAATCATAACCAACAGCAAACCTAGATACCCACAATTGGCCTACTTTTACTTTGTACTTGTACTTTATCTCCTCCATCATTCATCCTCCCCTATTAGTTCATATTCTCTCACTCTTGTAAGTGCGTACTCGAGAGTACCTAAGATATTATCTGCACTATTACTTTCACTTACTTGTACACTTAAAATATCAACTTTCTCTTTTAGTTCTTCCACAGTTGCAGATAATGATTTGACTGATTCTTTTAACTCTTCATTTTCCATAGCTAAATTAGTTAAATACTCGATTCTCTTTTTGAATTTAACTTCTTCAAATATGCGTTTTTCAAAATCCGTCATCTCATCCTCCTTACAAAATAAAAAAGCAGCTTATTAGCTACTTAATTAAGATCGAATCATATTCATAATAATTATGGTAAATCTCATCCCCATTTTTCATAACACTAGCGCATAAGAATTTACCTTGCATAATTTCATTTGTTTCAAGTAGTATCTTAGCTGAAAAGTATGTCTTGCTATCGATTGAGCTATCTAACGATTCAATATTTGTTTCTGATTTAAAGTCGAAGTGTATTATTCTGTTACTTCGATAGACAAGATAATCTTTTGGATGAGGAACATATTCTTCCGAAGGTTCTTCCCAAACCTCACCATCGATAAATTGAATTTCTTGACCTTCTATTTCAATGGTTTTGATTTTAATTTTATTCATTTAATTCATCCCCCTTTCCTTCTTGAATAATATTATATCAGCTATTTTAACTCCCCTACTATCTCTTTAAACAACTGTTGTCCTTTTTCCGGATATCTTTCTAACCCACCATCAGCGAAGTATTCACCTTCACTATTTATCATTTCAATTAGAACTTCACCTTTTTCCCAAACCTGCAGCGAGAACGCTACACATGATTCGAATTCTTTTAACGCTTCTTCTCTGTCTGCGGTAGCTAACATAATATCCGTATCAGCATGGTCCCACATCATAACTGTATAGATCAGCACGAAATCACCTCAAATGAATTTCACAGTCTATTTATCTAACACACTACAAATGAACATCGATATGATAATAAATTAGTAAAAATGTAATTATTGGTGAATAGGGAAGAATATAGTCTTCTTACAGAACGACATATATGTGTATCTAATTATAATTTATACATACAAAATATACATATAGGTGTGCATAACTATAAAAACTTAACTTTCCCTATTTTCGTTCGTTGTGTTCGTTTGTTTTGTTAAGACTATCTTCTAAATCCTTCAATCATAAGTAGGATGTAATATATAACTTCAGATATGAAATCTTCAATTTTACTTTTCATTCTTCATCATCCTTAACAAGTAGTTCTAGCTCTAATAAGCATCGGTTTACGATTCAATACCTGCGATTTCATGACTTTAACTACATTGCAAGGGAAACTAATGCGCTCTTTAAATTCTGCTTCCTCTTCGTACATACAAGCTTCTCTGATTAAATCATTAAAATCCTTAACCTGTTCACTCATACTAACAAGAACTTTATGCAACATAGCAAACACTTCGTTCAGCGTTCCCACACAAATAACAATTGCTTTCATTCCCTCACCCCTTATCCCTAAATGCAACACGTTTGCGCTTATCTTTCCTTAACAACAAACTAGACGCCGCCTAGCTCACGGCAGCGCCTATGATAATTTCTATTAGTTTAAACATTTATTTACTTAACCTGAACTAACGGATTGGCTTCACCACTCACTTGCGGCAACTTACCATCCCATTTTTCAATTTTCTTCATTTCTACGATTTCAGGAGTTAAAGATTCTTTAAGAATTTTGTTTGCTTCCGCTTTACCACGAGATTCTTCGATTGTTTTCTCTGCATTGATTGTAGCTTGTTTCTTCTCAATCTCCGCTTTTTCTAAGTTTTGTTGAGCATCTACTACACCTTGAATAGCCTTCGCTGTATTTGCATCTGGCTTAGGAGCTTCTAAAGTAACTGAATCTACTAAGAATCCAGTACTATCTACCATTTTTCTAAACTCTTTTTCAATTGCCCCATTAATTTCCCCTTGATGTTGAAACACTTCTAAAACAGAATAATTAGAGAAAACGTTTAATGTAGCCTTCTTAAGTCGAGTCTGTAACCAACCATTCTCAATTACATCTGGAGCCTGCCCTTTAAACTTGTTATAAATCTTAGGAAGCTTCTCTGCATCATTCATGTAGTCATAAGATAGGCTAACAGTTAATGGCTTGCCATCCTTAGTTTGTACACTGAACTTATCAACTTTTACCGTCTCTGTTGAAATAGGATAAGCTGTTACACGCTTAAACGGAGATACTAAATGCCATCCTTGTCCTATTGTTTCTTTTTCAATTCCAGTACTTCTGTTATATACAACACCTGCATGCCCTTGATCAATTACCTTAACACTCATTGCTGTTAAAATTCCACCTGTTAAAAGACTGAAACCTAATACTGCTGCACCTACTATTTTCTTTGTATTCATTTCCCTTTTTCCTCCTTGAATATATCTTTAATTTTTAATACTGTATTTCCAATGAAATCAAAAACTCCTAATTTGCCGGCTATAATCCATACAGCTAAAATGATCACCATAATGGCTATTAGACCTACAAACAGCGAGAACATGTTATTCCTCCTAACCAAATGTCCATTTTGTTTAGTTTTATATGCGGGTAAGGATTTGCACCTTACATGACAATGATTATAGTGTCAGTTTATTAAACCCGTTAACAAGGTTCATTGTCAGAGTGATGACACCGCACTCCACACTGTTACATGTGTTCGTCTACCTATTCCGCCACCGCATTATTGTTTAATGTGTAATTTCTATATAACAAAGAAAAAAGCACCCGTTATGGATGCTCCTTATGATAATTCTACTTCTTCATATGAATAGAAGAATTCATTCCCTATTTCTTGTTCAGCTAATTCCTCATACTTAGCTTTAGCTGCATCTTCTGAACGGAATGCTTCTTTCATATATGCATCTCCTTCTAGCGGATCTACACCATATACTACATAAATAGTATCTTTCACATTTATCACCCTTTCTTAATTAACTGGTGAGCAACATCCCAACCTTTACTACTCCATCGACTCCCTAAATGAAGAGGATGTCCATTATTCACTCTAAACTAAGGGCGGAGCAGTACCCCACCTGTACAAACCGGGCGAACCGATTTTTTCCTAATCCAAATCTATATAATAGAAAAAAGCACCCATTATTTACGGATGCTTTTTATTATCATTCATGTTTTTCTCGAATTCTTGTATCATTTTAATGAATTCTTCAATATCATCAAAAGAATTTATAAATTCTAATAGTTTTTCTAATTTCTTTTTATCCATCTTATATCTCCTTGCTATAAAAAATACGCTGATACTCTTTTAAATATAGCAAGTTCGTAATTGTTTAATAAGCGGTAATTTAATCCTTTTTCAAAAAAAGAAGCCGCTACAATAGTAACGGCACTTTCACGGCTTATAAAAATATTAAAGGGGATGGGAGAAATATTCACGAAAGGGGAATTTCGCAATCATTTCAAGGTCAAGATTACTCTCAACCTTCTCCAAGCCACCGCATCATGTAATTTTCTAGCTCTTATTAGCTACGCGCTTTACGTTCGGTGACTGGGAGAAGAGCGAGAATGCTCTTTATTTCCTTTTTTGCGCTTTAACCATTAATCTATCTACAAATGTAATTTGACCAGCTGTGACCGCTTCTTCTATATCAATCACTCCGTCTTCATCACGTTGTTTAATAAGTTTAGCGCCAAGTTCACTTTTGAATGTTTGAAGTTCTGATAATGTAATATAAGGTTCTTTTTCCAAGTATTCCACCTCCATAAAAAAGTGAAGGACAGTTATTTAACACAACCGTCCTTTTCACATTAAACTTGAAAAACTAAAATGGGTTGAGGTGCTCTTAACCTCTTTCAACCGACGACGTTCAGTAGGCGCTCCATGCGTAAGAGCTGTCATCGGTTCAAAGAGAGCTAGGGACTCTCTTGTTTATACTCCGTAGAGCTGGTCAATACATCGGTTGTCGCAGGACCTTAGCTGACCAATTCGTTTATACAATGTAATTATATCTAGAGGGAATATGTTTATTCCGTCCCCCTGTTTCAACCAATACATAAGACTGAGGGGAAGGTTCAGCTGTATTGGCTCAAACAAAGAGCAGAAGCCCCTTGCTTAACGAAAGATGTGAGTAATTCGTTAAATTAATTCCCGGTTCAAATTGATGAAAAAACTCATAAGCCCATCTATATTCTTATTAATATTTAGAAACGCGTAATCATCCAATCATGGACCATCACCCCATTTCCATTTTCAAGAACAACATTAACAGAGAATAAGAGGTATTATGTTCACCATCAACTCAGAGGACATGGCGGTCTCTGAGCTGATCACTAAACATAATAGAAACAGCATGACGAATGCGAATATTTTCACACCCGCCACACTGGAATATGTCTTCATTTGTTTTAATTGGTCTTTTCGTCTTAACGCGGGTTCGTACCGCCTTGCCCGCCCTACTATGCGGTATACGTTACCGTGACATTCTCGCATAAGAACGTTTCACTTATAGGTGTACTAATCCTCTTCGATATGCGGTTGTCAAAGGGCTGTCCAAAGCTCGTTAATGAGCTTGTACATTAAGAATACCGTTGATTTCATTATCAAAATTCCCCCTTTTTATCCCCTATTTTATCGGGGTTTTCTCGGTGTTTTCAGATTAAAATAACGTCTTTGTTTAGTTTCCAGTTATCTTATCGAACAATTTAATGGCAAATCCAATAGGAAGTAAAACGAACTTACACATAAACATTCCTATTATGAAATACCAGACGTTTTCATAATTTCTCTTTTGATAAAAATCACGTATTTTTAGATTGACCATCATTTTTACCTCATTTCTTTTTTTAAATCATTCCTAATGCCGTAGCGATCAATCGAATAGCATTCTTTTTCTTTGCATAGAATGGATCCTTCTTGATTAATAATTCGTTGTAAATGTAATCGTCCTTTAGTTTCTTGTTACTTAGATACTTCATCTTAATGATATTAACTTCATCTTCATCCAACCCGTAATTCAATACCCTTTCTACTTGTCTAAACTTCATTTCATTAATATGCTTTGTATTACGAATTTCAGGGAATAGACTAATTCCTTCTTGTCGCTGCTCTGCTTTATTCTCAAAACACACCTTTAATGCTCTATACTCCTTTAAGATGCTTACTACTTCCTTCTGCACCCTCTTTTCTGTTTCCTTATCAATAGCCGGTAATAATGTTAATTGTCTCTCCATGAAGGAATCCCCCTATTTCTGAATTTGTCTTTTTAACATCACGTAAGGTACGTGAAATTTTACTATCTCTTTGTTGAATAAGGGAAACATGCTTAGTAAAGTAGCCCCCACCAATCTACTCTGCATGGTTCCGTTATCCATTAAATCCAATCGATATAACTAAATTGAGCTGGTCTAGAAAAATACACATCTATAACTCTATCGTTACCTTCAATACGATCCCAAACATATATCTTTGTCATCCGTTCAGCTCCTTTATGATCTTGTCCAATTACCTAATTTCTTGTCCCATATCACAACGATTAACTCCTGTTTGTTTAAGTACTCCCACAACTTTTTACGTATTGGGAATCCTTCATTAATGGCCTTCTTACTGCCTTTCACATCCACAACCTCTATACGACCATCTAAGTACGTTACTTTAAAGTCTGGCGTAAACTTCATCGCTGTCTTTTTCGACTTCCCTGACTTCGTTACGCTGCTCCTAATCTCAAATGATGGCACCAATGTGTAGGAGGGATGGCACTCGATATGAGCAACATCCTTCCGCCCCTTTAAGTACTTGTAATAGTTCATTTCTGACTGTGAATCAAAATCTATTCCGTCATAAGTTACTTTCTTCTGTTTGATCCGTGGCGCATTCTTTTTGCATACTTTTTTCTTTTTAATCACTTTTCATTTCTTCCTAACATCTTATTTATCGTTTTAGCTAATTTCTTAGCATTCTTTTCTGATAAGAAAACCCAATTTTCAGTGACTCCATTAACTACTTCTAATTTGATTTGTCCTGGTCTTTTTATTACTTCTATATAGTCTTCTTCAACATTGTCACATTTAAATACAGTCTTCATTCTACTAACCTCACTTTCTATATTTATCGATTAATTCTCTAAATAGTGGATTGAATTTTAACATTCCTACGCAACAAAACGCTGCTACAACTATTGAAGACGACCTCACTTCTTGTCCAGTCATAATATTGAGCGCGATCATAGCTAATAACCCTACTGTTGTTGCAATTTGAAATGCATATATCTTATCCATGTATTCACCTCACTTTCTTATAAAAGGATTATTTTGTTTGGTTTTCTTCCTTATCGAATGGTCCAATATCTTCTCCAACTGCCCCTAAATAATTTTCACGATCCGTTTCCCAACAATTACGACACATCTTTTCACCTGGTACAAAATCCAATAAATGTGGTCCACGTAATTCTTTTCTAACTTCACCACACCATCCACATTCTCCACCGTTCTCATACTCTGCCATAATCTTATTTAATTGACCTTCTGGAATACTTACATATCCAATCTGTTCTGCACAAGCCAACTCGCCTGTATCGTATTTACTAGGCATTCCGTCGTATCCGTAAGACTCCATATAATCATCCGTCATTTTATTCAAATCGATTACCAATTTATCATTAATAACTTTTAACCGTAATGTAGCCATTTTCTTCTTCCTCTCTTGAATAAAACTCATTATTCCGTCAATACTGTAGACAACCCATTAAGTTCTTTTCTCCTTGTTCCCCCTTGGAGAACCAGCCGGGCAGTTAGCTTTTGCTAGCTGCTCTTTTATATTCCTTGTGTAAATCAGCTAATGCATGAAAAGTATTGTTTTGAATGAGTCTTAAAACATCAAACGCTTCATGCGGTGTTAAACCTTCCTCCTCAACTAATCTTGCTAAACCCGTAATAATTAACTGTTGTCCAAAACTATCTTGATTAAATTCAACTTTATTCACTTCCCATTCCCCTTTTCTACAAAATGAAATTTTTGTTTAGTTTTCTACTCAATTACCTCAAATTCCGATGTTTGACAAAACTTTTCATGATAGCATCCAATTTGAACATCATATTCCCCATACTCATCTCGAATTATTGAATGAATTGTTTCAACCTCATCTTGATACATAACCTGATCTCCAACTTTTAATTCCCTTATTTTTCGTATCGTAGGTTCATCAGAAATATCTTTAGTTAACTTCACCATTCCGATGCCTTCTTTCGGCTCAACCGAGTAACCCTTTTCCTGCAAAATTTTTGCGACCTCCTGCATATCTTTCCACGCTGCTGTACCTGGCCCAAACTTAATAGTCACTGTATTCATCTTTCATTCTCCTTTTCTACTAATCTTCTTCATAACCCATTCTTTCGCCAATAAATCTTGCTATATTAACCGTTAATCCGTTACCAGCCTGTGCATATAATTGATTGGGTGACGTTACTTCTTTTGCTCGATCAAAGTATTCATCCGGTATACCTTGCAATCGCCACGATTCTCTTTCAGTGAGCCAATACAACTTCCCATCACGTAAAGTACATTGTTCCCTGGATCTAAGTAATGTTTGCGCTACACCGTGTCCTATACGACCTCTTCGCGTCTTGGATGTTGGTACTGCTATATTAATAGCATCACCAACAACACCGATATCGTATCCTTGTATAGTAGCCTGTCTCACTTTTACATAATCTTTCGTTACTTCTAAAATGCAGCTATTCTTTTCTGTATCAACTAAATATTCGTCTGACACCTGATCCTCTAAGATATCCTGCAATGAATATTCTTTTCCTTCTTTGAGGGATTCCAACCTCTGTTGAGGTGATAACATCCCATTCCGCATCATACCTGACTCCATCCATTTCAGCGAGAATACGGGCAAAGTCCCATCCTTTATTGACTGATAATGTGTTATCAACGTTTTCAAAGAGCAGGTAGGCAGGTTTCTTATGTTCAGGTACTTCTTTGATGAGCCGGATAACTTCTGTAAATAGTCCTGATTTTTCTCCTGCAAGTCCTTTTTGTTTTCCATTTTTGGAAATATCGGTACAAGGAAACCCTGCTGTCCAAATATCAGCCCTCGGAATAGTAGTTCCTTTTGCATTTCTGATATCATGTTCCGTCCACTCTCCTTCTATGTCATGCATTGCTTCATATGTTTTCCTTGCAGGTTTGTTCCATTCACAGAAACCAATACAGGTATGTCCGGCTTGTTCTAATCCGATTCTCATCATTCCAACACCACTGAAGAGATCTATAAAAGTAAGACTCATATCATCACCTCGCTTTCTATTAAAATGAAGTTTTTGTTTAGTTTTTGATTTCTCTTAATTTTTCTTGTGTTTCCCAAATACCAGAATGAACTTTCTTGATTTCTTCCTTTAACTCTTCCGGCACTTCTTCTACAAGTTCTAAAACCGTGTTGGCCCAACTCATAAATTGTGATGCATTACCCATATATGCTAGCGCTTGAAACACATAATCATTTTCCAATCCCATCGCTTTTAAATTTTCAAGGTTTGGACGATAATCCAATACATTTCCTGATAACGAACTTTCATTTAACGCCTCATCGATTGCTTTTCTGATAGTTTCCGGATCAAATGGGGAAAAGCTATCAAAAGCCCCATATATCGCTTCATCAGTCCATCCTCTATTAATAAGCTCTTTACACTTTTCAACCAACTCTTTATAGCTCTTCATAGCTATCACCCTCCTTTTCTAATAAAATAGCGTTTTTGTTTAGTTTTCTTTTATTCAATCACTTCACGTTTGAAAAACTTATATTTTGCAAATTCATTAAGTTTCCAATTACAATCAATCGCTTTAACAAGCCCACCGCTCTTTTGCTGTAGGTAAATTTCATTAAATTCACCATTTGCAATTTGAGCCAACATATCAGCTAACGAAATTTCTTTATATCTCTCCACGTTTACCATCCCTTCCTCTCAAATAAAGATTTTGTATTACTTAATGAGTCACATCACTGATATCAGCAGTTATCCAATCAGTATCAACATCTTCAATTGGTGGCATTTCTCCCAAACGTTCAAATGCTATCTTTTTATTTTTTGCAAGTAATTCATCTAAATTACTTTGTCGCTCAAGGATTCGTCTTAACCCTTCACCAGCTTTTGCTAAAAACTTCATTGTATCTTCCTTAGTACTTGTTGCCATCCAAATCCTCATATCAATCGGAATAGTTATAGCATGTACACCAGATGTTACTTCAGAAATATTAATGGACTTACTTAATGGAATAGCGCAAAAACGATATTGCCCCACTTTAATTTCATGACCAACTGCAGGTACCCATTCATCAAATGCTAGATAAAAACGTTGAGCTTGCTCATTCACTTTAATTTCCATTCCGTTTTCCTCCAAAATAAGAATTTTGTTGCATTCTAAATATCTTTGTTCAAAAGCTTCATTGATCTATTTGATATAGAATGGAATGTCATAAGGTATATAGCTCTATCGTAATCATCACTTTGCATATATTCATGTAATGCCATTACTTGCCCCATTAACCATTCTGCTGGATGCTTCTGATCTTCAAAAAACTCTTGTTCTTTCCCTTCGTGTAAATGTGAGCTTATACCATTCTGCTTTCCATACTCATAAGCTGCTTCTAATCCACTTTTTCCGCTGTAACTCATTAGACCAACCATATATGCTAACTGTTCTCGTCTCGTAGCCACTGTTACCACTCCCAATTTTATTCAAATAACTATTTTGTCCAGTTTTCTAATAGCTCTACATTCTCATAGATATTACCTTTTACATGATTTAGATTTAATTCACTCCACAGCAATTCAGCATGATCCACTCCGTTGCAAATCCACCAAGCGCCTTCCCCTTGCTTAACTACTCCTGTAAATCCATGTTTTTCTGATATACGGTCATAAAATTCTTGATATACAATATCACCTTCGTAAATTTCCTTATCATGTGCGTCTTTAATCCCTGTGTATTGCATCCAGATGCTAAAAACATTATTCTCATCGTTATCATCCAACACATCTAATTTATATAGTCTTTTAGCCTGTTCCCAAGACATCATTTTCTTCGCTAACTTTTGGTAAAGTCTAAACTTAATCTCATCCATCGTTCATTCTCCTTTTCGATTAAAATAACGCTTTTGTTCAGTTTTGTTTCTTACCACAATTACAGCAATAAATAGATTTATAATCTTGCGCTAAACTATATCCTCGTTTGCACTTTGATTGGCAACATGAGGATAATGACAAGTCTTCATGTGTCCCTTTCTTTGTCGGCATATTACTTTCACCTCGTTTTTGTACAAAATTCAAATTTTATTATTTATCAAAAATTTAATATATATAAACTTAACGTAAATCACTTGTTAAACTTGCTGTAATTCGCACTATTTGTTCCAAAGTTGTTATATATTTAAGGTGCAATTATTTCACTTTCCATACGGCTTATGTTTGAGTGCTAGGAGCAATCCTAGCCTTTTTTATTTAGTACCCGTAGATCCAAATCCACCTACGCCGCGTTCACTATCCGATAGCTCGTCTACTTCCTCAAAATGAGCTGTTATTACTGGCGCTATAACGCCTTGAGCAATGCGAGTTCCCTTTTCAATTACATGCGCTTGCATATTGGCTGCTTTAGGTATTTCAGTATTATCAACTAGCACCCCAACTTCTCCACGGTAGCCGCTATCTACCGTTCCGAGAATAACTCTTAACTTTGTATTACGTGTCATACCGCTACGCGGACGCACCTGCAATTCATATCCTGGTGGAATCTCAAATGCCAATCCAGTTTGAACAACCTTTGTTTCGCCTGGCCAAATAATTGTGTCCTCTGCTGCTACAAGATCGAATCCCGAATCCCCTGGTTTCGCATATCGCGGTAACTCCACATCTCTTACTCGCTTAATTTTAGTTCTTAAATTCATTCCGTTTCGCTCCTTATAAGTAACTTTTCAATTTCTCTTTCTGCTTCTTCAACACTTCCAATGAAAGCTTCGTCTTCCGCTTCTCGTTATCCAATCCAACCAAGTGATATTCCATCTTACGAATCTCACTCTCTACTACCTCAAGTTCGCTTTCCACCTGCACTGCGGTTTCTTTCTTCATTCAATCCCTCCTACAGTCCTAAGTGCTCCATAATCTTGCCAATGTTTTCATCAAAACCTCTATACACGTTTTCGCCTATAATGAAAGTTGGTAAAGTGTTAGATTCATAAACTTTAGTCAATACCTTTCTATGCATCGGTGTCTCATCAACATTTAACTCTTCAATATCAACTTCAACAGGGCAATTCTTTAGCATTTCCTTTGCTCGTTTACATTTTCCGCAATCATTCCCCGTATACATAACTATCTTAGTTGCCATTCTTTTCATTCTCCTTTGCTTCCATTAATAATTGAGTTACTTCAAACGTTCCATGCTCTGTATATTTCATTATTCTTCCTCCTCATGATCTGCTAAGATATCTTCTAAACCAATTGCTGTTCCTTCTAATGTGTGCCACTGTCCACGGTGGAATCCCGCTAACCCCAAGTCACCTTTTTCAAAAGCTTCATCGGCTTGTTTCCTGCTCTCAATTGCTGATTCGTGTAAACCTTTTATAAATTCCTCAATTACTTCTCTCATTCTTCACATCTCCTTTGATTAATTCGAATAGTTCCTGCTCACTCATTTCATACAACTGACGTCCTGTGCCTTCTTCTTTGTAAATCCCCTTGTATATTAAGACGTCGATAAAAAATTGTTTCCTGTCCATGTTGCCTCCTAGATAATCTGTTGTACTTCCTTTCGACTCATTACCGGCTTAGTAGCTGCTTCGTAAGGACTCATTCCTCTTTTAACCCTTTGATAAAAAGTAACGTCCTTAATGCCGTTTTTTCTCGCTAGTTCCAAGTGTGCTGCGTACCCTTTCGGTTTCGTTGCCGCTTCATATGGATCCATACCACCTTTAACTCTTTTCCAAAAGGTTATCCTACTGATTCCATTACGTTCAGCGATCATAACCATACTAGCTTTAATTTCGCCTTTTCTCCTTCTAACTGGAACTGTTATAGCGCGTTCTAACTCCCATCCGTACTTATTAACGCGTTGATATACATTTAATTTGCTAATTCCATTATTAGCAGCTTTCTCATAATCTTCATCAGTGATAACAGGCCCGTAATACCTCACGATACTTCACCCTTATCTTTCATAGAACAACGTCTTCCTGTATTAATTACTGGCGTTGTCGCCGCTCTTTCTATGTCCCATTTCCGAGTGCGAATCCGTGAAATAAAAGTTTGGTAGCCGATGCCGTTTCCTTTTGCGATATTTAACCAAGCTTTTTCTGTTTCTTCTTTTCGTCTTGTCGGTTTCGTAGCTGCATCTTTATAACTCCAGCCGAGCACGTTTATCCTGTTGTAAAATGTACTAATATTTATTCCATTTTCCGCTGCTACTTTGAACCAATCACCATGTTTTCTTTCGTATTCGCGACTTACTGTTCCTATAGGTGCTGTTATCGCTTCTTCTACATCCCAATCAAAGTCATACACTCGACTTTGTAGCCTTTTCCTGTTTATCCCGTTAGCTGCTGCCCTTGCATATTCCTCATCAGTCAACCACCGATTTAAAGCCATTATTAGATCGCCTCCTTCTTAGCTCTGTGTTTAACGTTAGGCGGTGTCGTTATTGCACGTTCTGTCTCCCATTTAAGTACAAAGATTCTAGTTCTTAACGTTCGTTTCCCTATGCCGTTATTCAGTGCTGTATGGTACTGTGACGGCGTTATAATATCTATTTTGGAATGAGCCCTTTTCGTACATTCTATTGGTGATAAAACTGGTGTCTTCGCTGCATCGTCAGGAGTCCAGTTATAACGTTTAATTCTAGAGAAAAACGTGTCATATGAGATACCATTCTGCTGTGCCAATTCCCATTGTTTTGCATACTTCTCTTTTAAACTAACGAATAGAGGTTTATTAATCGCATCTTCTACACTCCAACCATTAATGTTAATCCGCTGATTTACCCTACTCTTCTTGATTCCGTTTTGTTTTGCGATTTCGTATTCTTCCCAAGTAGGAACAAGATTGTATTCCATAAAGTTTCACCTTCCTCACTTTAAATTAGTTACAACAACGTCTCCCTGTTTCTATCGGTGGAACTGTAGCTGCCAATTCTATATCCCACTTATAATTACGTATCCGCGAGTGAAATGTTTGATAGTTAATTCCATTCATTTCAGCTAATTTAGCCATTTTCTTAATAAAATTAGATGTCTTTTTAACTGGTTTTGTAGCTGCTTCCTCTGGAGTGAATCCTAAATTAAGACGACTATAAAATGTATTAGGATTCATTCCATTTTTCACTGCGATTTCTAACCATATTTCAGATTGGCTTTTTTTCGATTCGCGTTTCTTTCCTGGTGGCGTTGTAACGGCCTCTTCAACATCCCATGCACAGTTATAAACGCGATTTCTTAATGTGTTTTTGTTTATTCCGTTTGCTTCAGCTCGTTTATAATCCAATTGACTTAATATCCCCTTCCTCATCTCAATCCCCTTTTCATTTCAAATATTTAGTAACAAACTGTGGTTTAAATCCATCCTCTAAAAAGATTCGCATTGCTATTGACTTCTTTCGATCTCGATGTTTTTGGAAAAGCACTTCTGCCTTATCCCAACTAAAGTCTTTATTTTCGTCCCTGTTATAACGCCAAATCGCCGTGACATAGTCTATAAACATATCAAACTTAGGATCTATCTTTTCTTTGCTTAAAAGTTCCTGTGCACTCTTTGCTTGCATTGGAATCATAGCGCGGACATCTGCATATCCCTTTTGTCCTGTTCTGTTTTTCACATGTGCTTTCTTCTCGTTAAATACAGAACCTTTTAATGTTTCTTTATCTTCTCTTTGATTTAGAAACTTTTCTGATGTATTGGTTGCTGTATAATCAAAACTTCCAACGACATCTTCTAACGTTAATTGCTTCATGCCACAACGCCTTGTTTCTCTTCCTGCTGCATACGATGGATTTCCATTAACCTTGCTATAACAGCATGACGCTTTCGGTCTACCTCCTCAGGCGTCTGGTCCGCCGCCTCGCAAACGCATGGCCCAAATTGATACATTTCCATTCCAATATCGTTTTGAATTACTCCAGTTCCGTTACACGCGCACATAATCGTCATCCTTTCTAATCACAACTTCAATTCCATGATCTGATATCTGAGCTACTGCAAAAGCCATATTGTTATGACCAGCAATGTTTAAACGTAATTTATTGAAGACGTATAGCAATTCTTTATCTGAAAATTCAATCTTTTTACCTGTTGGCTGTCGCAGTAATTGCCCTTCCGTTTTTTCGAGCACATCAATTTCAATTCCGGCTTTTTCTGCTTCTATCTGCTGTTGTACATCTCTTATGCACTTACGGTATCCGTAACGTTTGCCCACCGCTTTTATTAAATCAAACAAGGTTCTCGTTTCAATTCTTCTAACAGTTGGATCGCCGTAGCAAATTGAGCAAGCTGTCATCATTTTTTTTTCAATGTGCACTTCATGAATATCGATGTTATCAATTGCGGCACCGCATATGTCGCAATATGGTTTGGATGGAGCTTGTACATCACCGAATAACATTTTCATATCCTCCTTTACGCTTATATGAATCTTTGTAAACGTTGCTTTGCTATTTCTCTTCTATAACTTGTAGCTTCATTTTTTACAGTTAGACTTGTTTCGACCATTCTGTCATACGAACGCTTCCCAACTTGGTTTTTCAGCTCTTTAGGTTCTAAATTACTTGTATATAGAGTAGGAAGTTCTTTTCTATAACGGCCATCTATGATGTTAAACAATTTCTCTTCTACCCATTCTGTAGTCTTTTCTGCGCCAATATCATCTAATATAAGCAAGTCACATTCTAAAAGTGCTCTCATAATTTGCGTTTCATTTTCCTTATTTTCGCTATTAAATGTACTGCGAATCCGTTGCAACAATTCTGGAACACTCTGAAATACTACGATATAACCTTTCTCAGAGAGATCATTTACAATTGCCGCAGCTAAATGAGTTTTACCGTTTCCAGGTTCTCCCCAGATCATTAGCGATTCACCGTTCCACTCTTTAAATGTTTTTACATATTTCATTGCTATCTTGTGAGCTGTCTCAGATCCATTCCTTTCTAAAAATGCTTCAAATGTACTTTTAGAGAATCTTTCACCTAAATTGCTGATACTGAACAATCTTTCTATTTCTCGTTTTTTAGCAAAGTTTTGAGCTTCACGTATTTTTGCTTCCTCTCGTTCTACAACACATTCACAAGTAGGCAATATTTTGTTTTTAATACGTAATTGCGGAACTTCAACAGTTATTGCCGCTATATATTTATTGCAATGCTCACATGTATAACCTTCTGTTTCTTCACTACAAGCCGATGTATTCACTATCCGAGTCATCACAGTTCCGATTGATTCCGACACGTTTATTCGCCCCTTTATTTCTTTGGTATTCAGCTTCTGAGGCTTCTACCTCAGTTAAAGTTTTTATATTACCGTTAACCCATTGTTTTAAGATACCCTCAGCGTAATTCCATTTAGCTTGTTTCTTTAATCCTCGTTCCATAGCTGCTATAACAAGTTCTTCGCTTGTATCTTTAATCCACTGTTCTATGCTATCTGCCATGTATGGATTTAAAACTCCGATGTTACTTTCATAGAATGAAAATGGGTTCTTACTACTATTACTTTGTAATTTAGTATTTTGTTCATTAGTACTTAGTTCTTTAGTATTTAGTAGCATTGGATTTTCCACTTGTGGTTTTCCCACTTGTGGGATTTCCATTTGTGGATTTTCCACTTGTGGTTTTCCCACTTGTGGGATTTCCATTTGTGGATTTTCCACTTGTGGGATTTCATATATAATGGTTTCCCATCTGATGATTTTCCCTTTGTCATCTTTAATAGGAAATCTCTTTATATATCCATGTTCCTTTAATTCTTTCATTCCAGATCTCAAACTATCTAACTTATCTTTTGCATGTGTAGCGACTTCCTCCATATAAAAGACCCAGTCATCCGGAAGTGATAAGATATAAGCTAAAATCCCTTTTGCTTTCCAAGTTAATCGTTCATCGCGTAGCCCTGTATTATTAATAGTTGTATAGTTTTTGTCTTTGTTTACTCTAAAAGTTGCCATTTAATCCACCTTCTTCATCATTAAGAGCGATATCTTCTTTCCAGCACATGTTATACACTCTCCCTTTCGCATACCGCTATGTCGCCTTGAATTTTGATTATTTTATATCCAGGGTAGCGGTCAGGAGTAATGTATTGGCTTGCCTTTAATTTCGCCTCTTTCTCATTTCTTACGCCCTCCCGTACCCATGAAGGAAGGACGACTTTGGATTGATTTTTATCTAACATAGGTTCTCACTCCTTATTGACTGTGATATAATAGAGAAACAAATATTGCGTCGTTTCTTGAACCAGTCGATTAGGGTTAATCGGCTGGTTTTTATTTTGTTTTGATGCTTTCACGCATCGGAATACCCAGGAACCCATTTACTAGGTGGGGGATACCATTAAATTCCTGAATATTCCGACAAGCGAAGGCTTGTCCTATCTTAATCCGATAACACTTTCGCTTAGTTTTTGTGTTTAGATTTATATTCCTTGTGTAAATCAGATAACGCATGAAATGTATTGTTTTGAATAAGTCTTAAAACTTCAAATGACTCATGTGGTGTTAGCCCTTCTTCTTCAACTAATCTTGCTAAACCAGTGATAATTAACTGTTGTCCAAAACTATTTTGATTGAATTCAACCTTTTACATTTTCCATTCCCCTCTCTATTTAGCTAAAGTTATAAACTCCTTATGCATTTCCTCAACCTTATCTGCGCTGTTATGTATCCCTCTAGTTCTTAAATCCTTTATGATCCACAAGAGTTTCTTTCGTCATCATCACGCTGCTGTTTATCCATCACTTTGCATCCCTTATATACCGTCTATCTATCCAATTCATTAAATGAATGAATCCGTAAAGTAAAATGAATATAACCAGAATCATCAAATGTGAGAATGTGCTTTCTTCCATCATTTACATCGCTCCTTCCATAGGTCTTTCTGGCGGATACCATCCAGATACAAATTTCATAGCGTTCTGATAATATTTACGTGGAATCTTATCGTATTTAGCTACTCCAAAGTGTTTCTTTAATGCACCATAAACCGCTTGATATGAAGCGTTACTGTAACCTTCTTCTTTTAGTTCGAATACACGATGTTTAACTTTTCGTTGTACAGCTTCTTTGTTTTGCTCAGTGAGCCAAACTTCGTTATCTACAAGACGTTTCACTATGATTAGTTCCTCATCTGTTTGTTGCTGATGTTCTTTGATTTGCTTTAATTCTTTCATACTATGGATCACTGCATCTTCAATACTAATTGGCTGTTGTTGCATCTTTTGGATGTGTTCTTTCATTCGTTTAAACTCGTTCAAGAACTTAATCTTCATCTTCATTGCTTCTGGTGTTATGTAGCTCATCGCAACGATTGCGAATGCATCTTCTGTTAAGTTGTATTTGTCATACCATTGTTTATTTTGTGGATGTTGGTACTGGGTCTCCCCAAAGTTGGTGATACCCCATTGTTGTTCACCTGCTTCAAGCAATTTTTCAATTTGAATTTCAATGTCTCTCATTACATGATCATGACGTTTACCAAACATTTGAGAGACTGTTAGGCTATCCGTAACAACTTCATTTCCTTCCATAAAGACAATCTCGCTTACTGGATGTTGTAAAACTTGTAATTGATTCATTTTCTTTCCTCCTTTATTATCTTGAGGTCAAGTAAAACCCACTTACGATGACCTCAGGTCAAGTTTGTGATATTTAAAAAATGACCTCATCCCACTAAGTCATCCATTGTTGTTGATAAAGCGTTTGCTATTTTTTTTAATGTTTCAATCTTAGCTGATTTAACACCTAATTCTATCTTCGAAACCATGCTCTCACTGATTTGTGATAGTTCAGCAAGTTGTTTTTGCGTGAGTTTTTTACTCGTGCGAAGTTCTTTAATGTAACTCCCTTTTATTTTCATCGGCTTCACCTCTCGATTACATTTTCATTGTACACCTGACATGACCTAGGGTCAAGTATTTATTTTAATTTTTATTTTTTAAAACAAGAAATGGACTAGTGGTCAAGTTTTATGTAGAATATATATTATAATTGACATAAAACATAACCATAAAATAATACACATGGAATAGCATTTTGAAAAAGGGGAATAAATTATGTTACCTATACTATCCATTAGGATAAAAGAACTAAGGAAAGAGAAAAAATGGTCTCAGAGAGAATTAGGTGAAAAGGTTGATGTCAGCGAGTCATTTGTTTCAAAAGTTGAATCTGGAAAAAAACAACCTTCAAGAGAAGTAACCACAAAGTTTTCAGAAGTATTCAATGTAACTACAGATTATTTGTTAGGGAGATCGGAAGACCCTGAACTAAATGAAGAAGAAGATAAAGTTGTATCTGAAGAAGGAAAGAATATCATGTCATTAATTGAAAGTCTTCCAGAGGATGAGCGAAAGAAAGCTTGGGAGCAATTAGAAATGTACGTTACTTATATGCAAAACAAAAAGAATAACTAATCAAAGAAGACTACCTTACACGGCAGTCTTCTTTTTTATGTATTTGATTTTTCTTTATATGATTCATCAAGGACAATCTTTAGAATATCCTCCGCTTTAGGATTCCCCTGTTTTAACCCTAATTTTGCAGCCATTCTCACTAATCGCTCTTTTGTCATCCCCAACATCCTCCAATATCTTTATAGTAGTTTGTGAATTATTCACATTCTTTCTGTTTTTGTCTTTTTTAGCAAAAACAGAAAATCCCCAGAAAGCACGAAATGCGACCATCTTTTTCAAGACGATCGCATTTCTATAAGTATATATATATCTTACCAACCTACGCCGGGATCGTTTGAATATAAAACGATTTTCCCTTCAGTTGGAGCAGCTGTTGATTTTTGATCTTTGTCAGCAACAGGGCTAAGAATTAATGCACCTGCTACTACAAGAGCTGGGATAATAGCTAAAATCTTTTTCACTAGACTTCACCTCTCATGAGTATATTATACCATTTTTTCAAATGAGACCCAACTCTTTTTTGGCGAATCTAGCATAAAATAACGAGTTTTTTTCCTCGAATTTCCGTAACCCTTGCTTAATGATCTCTCTCTCGTTTTTAGCCATCCCTAAGTACACCAATTCAAAAGACGATAGCTCACCATTCTTATTTTTAATCGACATTAAAATTTTAACAGCTCGGTCGAAATTGCCCATTCTTATTTCATAAAAAGCACGCTCTCCATCTTCCATAATGCCTAATGTATCTAAATCACGATTGTGATAAATTTTCAAAAATTGTATTGTTTTAATGATCGCTTTTCTCTTTTTAACTATCTCCGGATTGATATTATCATTTAATATCGCCAACGCATCATTAAAAAGCATTAATGATCGCTCATAATCATCAAATATAAAAGACTCAGCTTTTAACCAAAGCGCTCTTGCCTTATTAATTAATAAATGTGGTTCATTCTCGCATAGTATCAGAACCTTATCGCAAATCCCTCTTACTTCCTGAAGCTCATCGCTCGTTAATTTGATAGATGCTAACCCTTCTTTAATACGAACATTGTGACACTTTTTTATAAACTTATTTTTAATTTTAGATACTTTTCTCTCTAATTTGGTCATACGCTTTGTTAACAATCTATAATCACCTAATTGATAAGATGTGTAACAAAGTAATATACCAATTAACACTTGCATATCTGCATTTTGATTTTTTTCTTTCATTTCTTCGAGTTCTTCATGGTAATCAGGTAATTCTATTTCCTCTTGTGATTTAAGGTATATCAAATCATACACGCATGCCCATTCCGCATTCTCTTCTGTATCAGAATTTTTTTCTCGATCTATCAAGGTTTTTAACAAATCAAATTCGCCTCTTAGAGATAAATATTCCATAGCTTCACGAGAGTTCTCTGGTTTTGCTACATCTAAGTAAGTCTTTAACATATCTCGTCTGGTCTTGTGATTTTCATATAAGAGCACCAATGTTTTAGCTAGATAACAAAGACTTATTTCTCTCTCTCCTCGAAACACATCAGAGACACCACTAACACTAATTCCCCAAACTTTAGATAGCTGCGTGTACGTGATTTTTTGAGCGGCTAATTCGGAATCCAATTTAACAATCAGTTTGTTTAAAGTTTTAATTTTTTTCTTTTTTAACAAAATCGCTTTTTCTTCTTTACTGATTTCTAAAGTATCATGCATGATATTTGCTCCCCTTTTTTCGGAACAAAAGACACGTTGTACCCAATTTGTTACATTTAAGGAAAACGCGTCATTATATCTAGGTTGTGTGTTATAATTATGTATGAAGACTTATGACAAGAGTTCCCCTAAGGCCTTTTAGGGTGGACGGTGTAAGGGTGTTAGCGCACCACTTGCACAGTCATGGGTCTTTTTTACGTCCGTTTATTTTAATGTTTTCATAATACCACATTTTTCCCAAAATTCAGTCGTGCAGTTATCAGACAATTGTTGAGAAAGTTGAGAAACCGCTTTAAATCAACGTTTCTAAGTGATGTAAAAATAAAATATGCAAATATGCATGGAACGTATGAAGACCTCACATGCATATTTTACCACAAAAATACGAACTTTTGTTCTGTTTTATTTTAAAAATATGATTATTTTTCTATCATTATTCTACATAAGACAATATATCTATCATTTATAGTATATCGATATGTCTATAACTATACTGATAGTATGAAAACTTTAGGTGAAACTTTAAAAAATCTTAGGAAAAGTCGTTCGCTTAGACAAGCTGATTTGGCTCATGAACTAAACCTTAGTCGTAGCCAAATTAACAACTATGAAAATGGTTTTTCTGAACCAGATCTTACAACTTTGTTTCGTCTCGCCTCCTTCTTTAATGTATCGTTAGATGCGCTTACTGGTCGCACTAACGCTACTGATGATGAAAGGCTACATAATACTCTAATTGGTGTTCAAAAAACGTATGGGGCGTTATCTGAAAGCCAAAGAGAGAACTTCTGTAAGCAACTTGATCATTATGTAAAGTTCTTAGGTGAGAATAATGAAATATTGTGATTTGATTTCATCATAAAAGAAATCTTTTCCAAAGGAAAGAGGTAAAATTTTACATAATTTTACCAATCCTACCAACAGGACTATTTGGTCCTGTTTTTTATTTTCATTCGACATAATATGACAAAATAGTTGTAACTGAATTTGTTATGCTTGCTTTAAATCTTACATATTAAAAGGGGATATTATATGGCTACTCCAAAATACACTAAAATTGATGAACGCTTTGGCGTTATAGAATACCCAGTTACATTAAATGAAATGGTGGATATCTCTAAAGAACTTCCGAAAACGGAACGTACATATTATAAGTATGCTTTCGAAGCTTTAAAAAAAGTTATGAAAGCTAAAGAGTTAATCCACTGCTTTGAAGTTGCAGATCCTAAGCTAACAAAACCAGGATTTATTGTTGTCGGAGAACATAACTTATACCTAGTTATGATGAAAGGTGGCTTTTTCGGTGGCGCTGAAGCTGAAGTAGTGAAGTATAAAGATATTAAAGAGGTCGATTTTGATATCATCGAGGGGATGTTTGGGATATCCCTTATGAATACAGGTATTATTTATCTCGAAATAAAGAAGATGTTCGGGACTAAGAAACGTACAATCCGTAATATTCCCGATTACAATGTTGATGGAGTATTAAAAGCGATTCGCAATAAAATATAAATTTAAACTATTTTACTCAATGTACAAAGCAACTTAACGTGGTAAAATAATATTTGGATTGGCGTCCAATACATATTATTAAAATTAAGATGGTTCAAGTCGGAGGAAGGCACCTTAGGGTGTCTTTTCTTTATGATTTTACCTAGTATAAAGTATTTAATTATGTTCGCCACCCCTTCTCTTGAAGTTATGTTGCATTGCATGCTATAATTGACGTACAATAAGATAAAGATAAAAAGAAACCATTTAGTGCTACCAACACTAAATGGCCTGAGATAAAAATATTACTTTTTGGAATTTATGTGGGCCACTAGGACAGTCACTACCAATGACATCATACCTAGTGCAACGTTAGCCATTGCACAAACCACAAGAATTGTTGTTGTATGCATAATATTCACCACCTTTCGCATCCCTTCGTACGCAACTACGATGGGATGTTTTTATTATACCATACGCCCCCCCTCAAAACCTCAATGGATATGTTACATTATCTGAAAAAACTTTTACATTCCTTCAGATAAAACGATTAAAATATCAGTTACACCCTTATGATACAAATTACAATAAGAAACGTCAGATAAATTGCTTATTAAATTTCACGTACTATATCCGATTTGTAAAACCAAGTTCAGCAATAAGGCCTAGTCTACCCTCCCCCACCATAATAAAAACCCCCTAAATAGGAGGTTTACTAAAGTAATATATAAGTAGTCCAAATAATAACAGGTTTAAGCAGACATACTCTGGGACACTTTTGTAAACCAATTAATTTATCGAAAACGACACACATATATTACGGTTTAAGAAGACATAGGGTGGGACACTTACTAAAGTTGTTTCATTAGTCGTCCTATAACTGATTTGGATAACCCTGTATACTCGACTAACTTACGAATAGATGCACCAGGATAATGTCCCTTAGCTCTTTTAAGTATGCTTAGCTTGTCCTCTGTTTTCTTTTGTTCTTTAGCTAAGTATTCTTCGCGAGTCGCAACACCTTCAGCGCGTCGCTTCGCACGTTTCCTTTCCGTGTCACGTCGTTGTTTCTCTACTTTATCGATTAAAGTACTCATTTTTTCTTTTTCATCTTGTGTGAAATCAATATTAAGCTTACGAATTACCGTATCATTTCGCATTGGTTTAATAATATTCGGCGGTAATCCCACACGCTTATAATCATTCTTCGCAAATTCATCGAAGAAAATCATAGCATCCTTATACGCATTCTTGGCTGTACGTTCCACTTCTTTTTTCGGTTGTGGATCAGCAAGTTTTGCGTTCAACTGGAAAGTCATTTCTAACGTTGCTGCTTGATTCTTAACAATTAAAGCCGTCGTAAATGAATAAATGTATGTTAAATCGTTACGATTCTCTATTACGCCATTTCTAAGCTCCACAATCATTTCTAAATCAGCTTTACGCTTCGTGTTTAAACTATAGAGGTCCATTACCCCTTTACGTGCTGGTAACGTCGTTAGAGTGCCTTTACGCTTCGTTTTACGCTTTTTCTCTAGTGGTGGTACATATTCATATAGTTCTTGTAATGAATACTCTCTTTCCGTCCATAAATCCACTGTAATTTGTTGTCCTGTTTTACCATGAGTGCTATATGGCAAACGGAATACTCGTGATAAATCCGAGCACGAACCATCTGCACCTAATGGCATAAGCATTTTTACAAAGTGATTCGTTATGTATTGTGATAAATAAGCCATCTGTGGAGCGGCACCACCACTTATACTATAAACTAACTGTACCCCTCGACCATTCATAATAATATTTGGGCACGGCAATGATCCACTAAATACGAAATCATGTAGTTGTTTTATTACATACTCTTTTGAGAGTCCTATTTTATAAAAGTCCAAGTCTACGCCTATATTTCTTATTTGCTTCAAATCAGCCGTTTTACGACTTCCGTGTTCAAATGCATTAAGAGATAGATAGACGTCTTTTAGACCACGTTCTGAAGCTTTTAACAAATGCTTTAAATCACGTAACCCATACCAAATTTGTTTATGTTGCTCGTTACTTAAATCAATCGTAACAACATATCCTGATTTTTT
>Ga0268252_1000290_pt1 | contig 34791 bp, 28 predicted proteins | sample AgamicMgSfrz_FD_200244 | JGI IMG/M metagenome (GOLD analysis project Ga0268252, IMG submission 200244) | Agave microbial communities from Guanajuato, Mexico - Mg.Sf.rz (v2) (version 3) | ecosystem: Host-associated > Plants > Phyllosphere > Phylloplane/Leaf | place: Guanajuato, Mexico | collected... | reverse complement strand
GCCGGCATCACCGACCGCTTCATCTTTCTCGAGGAAGGCGACATCGTCGAACTGACGCCGGGCGGCGTGCGGGTACTCGATCGCACCGGCGCGCCGATCGAACGCGCGATACAAACCATTTCGTCCGTGCAGGGCGTGGTCGAGCTCGGCCCCTACCGGCACTTCATGCAGAAGGAAATTTTCGAGCAGCCGCAGGCCGTGGCCGCGACGATCCCCGATGCCGGGCTGTTCGATCCCGCCGTATTCGGCCCGGACGCCGCGCGCGCGTTCGAGCAGATCGACAACGTGCTGATCCTCGCGTGCGGCACGAGCCACTACTCCGGCCTGACCGCACGCCGCTGGCTCGAGACGATCGCACGCATCCCCGCGCAGGTCGAGATTGCGAGCGAATACCGTTACAGCGATGCGCTCGCGACGCCCAATACGCTGGTGGTCAGCGTGTCGCAATCCGGCGAGACCGCCGACACGCTCGCCGCGCTCAAGTACGCGCAGGCGCTCGGCCACATCGACACGCTGGCGATCTGCAACGTGCCGACCAGCGCGATGATGCGCCAGACCGGACTGCGCTTCCTGACGCGGGCCGGCCCGGAAATCGGCGTCGCGTCGACCAAGGCGTTCACGACGCAGCTCGTCGCGCTGTTCATTCTCGCGGTGACGCTCGGGCGACTGCGCGGCTACGTCGACGATGCGCAACTCGCGCGCTATACGACGCAGTTGCGGCGCCTGCCCGGCGCGCTCGAAGACGTGCTGGGGCTGGAGTCGCAGATCGCGCGCTGGGCGGCGGAGTTCTCGCAGCATGAAAACGCGCTGTTTCTCGGGCGCGGGCTGCACTACCCGATCGCGCTCGAAGGCGCGTTGAAGCTGAAGGAGATTTCGTATATCCACGCGGAAGCGTACCCGGCGGGCGAGCTGAAACACGGGCCGCTTGCGCTCGTCACGCACACGATGCCCGTTGCCACGATCGCACCGAACGACGCGCTGCTCGAAAAGCTCAAGTCGAACATGCAGGAGGTGCGGGCGCGCGGCGGGCAGCTTTACGTGTTCGCGGATGCCGATACGCGGATCGACAACGGCGAAGGCGTGTCGGTATTGCGGATGCCGGATTATTACGGGTTGCTGTCGCCGATTCTGCACGTCGTGCCGTTGCAGTTGCTCGCGTATCACGCGGCGTGCTTGCGGGGCGCGGATATCGACAAGCCGAGGAATCTGGCGAAATCGGTGACGGTGGAGTGATGCGCTCGCGTCATCCGGGGTGGCGTGCTCAGGTGCATTAATTTCGGTTACGAAGCCCCGATTCAGTTTTGGTTACACGGCTCTTTCCGGCCGCTGAGCCGCACCTGGCAAGCGGTAACCAAAACTGATGCCTCGGGGGGCGCTGGAGCATTTTCTAGCGCCCTTCGTTTGCGCACGGCACCTCGGATTTCGCCTTCACGACGCATCGGCCCCTGGAAGCCGCCGTCGAGTCAAGAGGGCTCCACGCGAGCCGTTCGGCGAGCGACACCAACCGAGTCTATGTCTTCAGCAGTTGCGCCCATGGAGGAAGGTTTGAAGCATCGGCGCGCGATAAGCGATGCCTTTTAGACGCTTAGGCAGCGATGGACGAGGGGAAATGCCATCACATGGCCCGAATGCCCTCCGGCCGTCATTGTTCCACTTTGAGGGGCATCCTGCGGCTTCACGGTTGCGGGGAGCATTCGTCCGCTATTCAGTTCAACTTTCGCTAGGCACGTCGGCAGTTTCCCCACGCAGTTCGCCACGTCGGCCCGCTCCAACCCACAGCACGTTGCGAGTACCTAGAATCAGAAACATCATGAAGTCGCTCTTTTTTGCGCAAATCTTTCGCCATTCCCCGGTATCGATTGACGACGGTGTAGGGACAGCTTCCGGATGGGTATGCCACTCACCGAGGTAGTCCATTGTCGCGCGCTCGGCTTTCCAGAGGTCAAGAGCTATTTTCTGATGCCCATGTGCCTGTCGTCGAAAACCGTATCCGTGAAGGACTAGAGGGCATCGCGCAAGCGTTCGGAAAGCAACTCGCCTTTGAGAGCGGCGCCGAAGTGCGCGCACATCTCAGAAGCGGGCGCGTGCTTGAGTTCTGAGAGGCGCGCACAAAAAAGCCCGGCGCCGGACGAGGCTTTTGGTTGGCGAAGCCGGCTTATCCGGCCGCGAGTACTACCGACGAGTTCGAACAGACGCCAGAGGTAGCCGAGTTTCGCCGCCTATTCCGAACCCACTGGGGAAGGACGGCTGGTGGAGGAGGGCACAAACTGTAATGCCGGTGTGCAATGAAGTTGCCAAGCCGGCTCCACCGATAGGTCTATGGCGAGCGAACCTTGTCACAAAATTATTGGTTGGCCCGCCTATGCTGGTTCAATCTGAGTCCGCGCAAGCCGTTTACCCAAGCAAAGCGTCCACCAGCGCGTTGAGGGCACGACCGTCAACCTGCCGGCCATTGCTTGCCTCCCCTGCGTAAACTGCGTCAGCTTTGTCCCCAAACAGATACGGGAGATATGTGCTGTAGTTGTCTGGCGCCTCGGTCAATCTGAATGACCAGCGCTCCTCCGCAAACTTGAGCATGGCGATGCCGCGGGCAGCAATACACGCAACAGTCCAGTCACGCCCGCGAAAAACTTGTGCCACCTGGGTTTCCGAGTGGCTGCCGACCTCGTAGGACATAAGCTTGCTGTTAGTGCCGCCTTTTGCCCGGAATGGCAGGTTTGAGACGCTCGAATTCACCTTGTTCGACAGAAGCGTCAGGTTACCGAGTGAGTGGACCACGGCCTTTCTCAGGGCTTTGGCGCGGCCATCGATGGGGATGGCTCTATCCCAGTAACCGTCCTCGTCAGGCGTCTGCGGGAAGATGTGCTCTACCGTCTTATCGAAACTGAATTCGTCCCACGGCCATTCAAGCGCAATGGGTTTGTTGCCCGCCTCACGCCGGGCCTCTTCGTATTCGAGCAGGAGGAGCCGGGCAAATGGCCACCTGTAGTAACCGGTGCCCTCCCTGAGTCGGGCCGCTACCTGCCGCTGTACATCAGCAGCGGAATACACGCCCACCCACTCAAAGCGCGGGTCAGACCAGGAGTCGCCAACCTCCTCGTTATCGATATAGGCCTTCACATAGCTCTTCGCAAACGCGATGGCGTCGTCTGCAGGCATCGTAGGCAAGCCCTTATCCTTCCAAGGGCAGTCGAGCGAGTCTGGGCGCAGGAGTGAGTGCGCCATCCGGTTCATATGCGACCGACCGAGGTGACTCGCTCGCCCCGACAAGTTGAGCACCAGTACGATAAAGCGCTCGACCTGCTCGAGAAGCCCTGCGACAGGCTTAATGTCCGCTTCGTATGCGCGAGGCTCCCCAAGCGCCTCAGAGTTGAGCGCAGTGGCCCGCATGTAGGCGGCCAGGAGGAGCGGCTTGAAATAGGCGTGGCCAATGCGTGCAATACGCTCCAGGTGTAGCTGATGCGTTGTGGGCATCAGTTTGGTCTCGTGCACGTGAGACCACCAAACCGCTGCTTGTTCGAGATTGCGGATATATGCGGACACGTCTTCGAGCGCCAACGACTTGTTCTTCGCCGTAAAGGTCTCATTCAGCAAGACATTGTCGAGCCAGTCTGCGTCCTTGACTTCGCCGAAATAGGCAACTGCGTGCGCGCGGAGAAATTCGTCGTCGTGGTTCTGTGTGGCCGGACTGCGGCCAAGGGACGTATAGATGCCTTTCCAGGCGAGATGAACCTGTTCGCGTAGCGCTCTGCCGTTCAGATGTGGCTCGTCGGTGCTGACGTCGACCTCGGCGTCCCGGGAGGGCAACACGTTGGTCAGGTAAATCAGCCGGTTTTTTAGTAATTCGAGCGTTGAAAGCTTCTTGCCGCGGTTATTCAGCGTCTCAAATGCAACGTGAATGTCGAAATCCGGGTGCGCATCGAGCACGAACAACCGGAATCGGTCGAGCAGGACATCCAGATACTGGCGCGCGTGAAAGGCATCCGGTAGTTCAGCGGCGCGCTTTCTGAAATATTGCGCGGCATTCTTGAGGTTGGCGGCGTAACTGGAGCAGTCGGGGCCGACACGGGCGGCCGCATTTTCGTCATTCAACGTCCAGAAATTGAAGTAGGTCTGCAATTCGGCGTTGTCAAGGAAGCTTACTTTGAAATCATGCCTCGCAGCGGGTTGGCTCTCGCCCTCCGATGCGCTTGCGCGTCGGGCGAGCGCACTGGCAAGCGTCATAGCGCTAATGACTCGCTGCTGGCCGTCAATTAGCTCCACCGACTGCAGCGTCGCGTTGTCTTCATTCAGCTGGCGCATCAGTACAACACCGGTGAAGTGTTCTTTGGCTTGGGAGGACACGGTGACGTGAAGGTCGTTCCACAAGGCTTCCAGCTGCGCTTCGCCCCAAGCGAAACCGCGCTGGTAGTCCGGGATGTGGAAGTGATAACCCGCTAGCAGGTCACCGAGTCTTTGTAGTTCCGCAGACGAAAATGCCAATTGTTACCCCGAAGTCGTGACGTGTCCGTTCTCTAGTGCCGGTTATTATGAAAGCTGCAACCTTTTCAATCATAGCTTGCACCTAGACCGAACGGTTAGGTGCCAAACGACGTCTAAATGATGTGTGCCAGCGCAACGGGTTGCCGCGCCGGCGCCATCCCTGATTGAAGTTTTACTGTTCGCCTAAGCCGTAGGATAGCTCGCCACAAGATATTCATGGAGCTCAACCGAGAACGACGTGGCAGCACTACGCAGCCGATTGTAACTGCAAAGCACGACCGGAAACCGGCAAGTAAAGCCATCGCTCCTTGACGGCTCTCCCCGTGCATTGCTCGATGGCATGAGCATACGCGGATAGCTGTGGGCCGTGCTCCCGCGCGAGTGCGTCATCATGCCTGGTGCCACCGGGATTCGACTTGTGGTCTATGAGGACCCATCCGTCAGGCGTATCCAGCAGCATATCGATACGACCTCGCAGTCGCGTTCCATCCGGGCGATTGGCCTCGACAGGCACCTCAACGCGAATCGTGCTCCCCGGCCAGCGCTGTTGCTGCCACTCGAAGAACGCTTGCAGCTGGGCGATGACAGCGGTCTTGTCGACTGCGTGCGCCACTCCCCAGATACTGAGGATTCGCTCGACATCAGCGTCTTGCACACTTCCTGTTACACCAGCGCGTGCTATACAGAGGTGCATCGCGTTTCCGAGTACGTCCATTTCGACGCTGGCGGTGATTGCGATGCGTACGCCGACCGGCTCTGATGTCACGACTTGGTATAGACCACCTTCGGCATCGCTCGGTCGATACCAGAGAGGCGGAGCATCGCTAACGGGCGCCGCCACGTACCAGCTACATGTCGATTCGTGCGGCGCTGGTGGCGCGCCCATTTCGGTGACTTTCCAGACTCCAGCTTTTCGGAGAAGAGTCCGCGCATCTGGCAGCACGACTGGACCTGTATCACCGAACAGCAGGTCACCTGCCTCGACCTCATCCACCCAGTCTCTGTTGATGCTCCGACTCCGCTGGCAAGTCACAACAACGTTTACGTCGCGTGCACGTGTCATGCTGACATAGAGCAACCGCTTGTTCTCGGCAAGCGCATCCACCGCCATCCTCTGGCCGATAGCGCTTTGCTCAGCATTGGTGGCTGACTGCGGCTGAGTCCGCTTGCCCCATGACCTCGGCCAGAAGTGCACGAAGCGATTTTCAAGTGGGCGCTCGGGATTGAACTCGCCGTCGGTACGCGCACGAACGCCCCACAGCGCACTTCTCGCTGCCGTTCCGAGGGACGTCAGAATGACGACCGGCCACTCAAGCCCCTTTGCTCCATGGTGTGTCATCACGCTGACGGCATCGTCGGCGGTCGCGGCACGGTCGTCGGCCAGGTCGTCAGCAAGTGTGCCAAGCCAAAGCAGCAGCCCGCTAACGGTTGCCGGACGTCTGGCGGCGATGCACTCGTCCTCATAAGCGGTGCCGAGGTCCATCAAGGCTTCCACGTTGGCGATTCGAGTCCTCGCTTGTTGGGGAGAACTCGACCATTGGCTTGCAACATGGGCAACGTGTGACTCGGCTTTGGCGAGTCGCAGCGCCTCCCGCGGGGTAAGAGCAGCGAGGCTTGCTCGCAACTTCTCCAGACGGACAAGTAGCGGATGCGCATCGTCCCCCTCAGCTTTCCACCGCGAAGGGCTTGCATCTTCCCGGGAGAGGTACTCGAGCCGGTCCCCGAGCCACTCCTGCGCAGGAATGCCATCAGCGAGGGACAAAATAAGCGCGGACGCGACCGTGTCCCCTGCGTCGAGCAAGCGTCGAAGACACGCAAGAACAAAAATAGCTTCGGGCGTACCAAGAAGTCCGGCTCTCGGACTCGCGGACGGTACGCCCCATTGCGTCAGCGAAGTTACCGCAAGTTCAACCTGGTCGTTCTTGCGGCAAAGGACCGCTATATCACCCGGTCGAACAGGGCGTTCCTGCTGGGTGTGCCGGTCAACGACCTTCAACTCCGATTGAAGCAGTTCGCTGACTGCCTGCCCCAACGCGAGGTAGTCGGACTCGTTGTTTTTGCTTTCGAAGTTCCAGTGGAATAACGCCGGTTGCCCTGCAATGTCATTCCTCGATGGTTGCAGGTGCACCTGTTCCGGCTGCAGTTCCGGAAGGAACGCGGAGCCAAATACCGCATTTGTGAGAGAGACCAGCGACGGCGTTGAGCGTCGGGAGGTAGTCAGCGGAGCGCCCAGCTTCCCGCCCCAACCCTCAACAGCCGCGAGAACGCCTGCAATGAGCCGGGCATCGGTGCCCCGGAATCCGTAAATGGCCTGCTTCGGGTCTCCAACCCAGACAGAGCGCTTGGCCAGTTTGGCGAGTTCCACGAAAAGCGCGAGCTGTAGTGGGCTGGTGTCCTGGAATTCGTCGACCATCACAAGGTCGAGCTCATCGGCCAACGCTTGGCAAACATCCTCGTTCTTGCGGATAACCTCAAGCAGCAGAACTTCCTGGTCGCCAAAGTCAACCGCACCCATCGCACGCTTCGCTTCGGCATAGGTGTCGAGCGTCATGGCGGCCAGTTCGAACACCAGTTCTAGATAGGAGCGCACATCCGCATGGAATCCAGGATGCGATTCGTGCGCCTGTGCGGCTTCCGAAACAGGGGTGATAGCCGCGCGCACTACGGCACCGGCGTTCAGCGTGCAAGCCGCAATCCAGTCTGGCCAGCTCCAACGCCCCTCCCGAAAGCACCGCTCGAGGCGCTCCAACTCCTTGTGACCATTCCGAAGGTTCTGCGCGACATTCCCGCCCGCGGCCTCAGCCGTTGCAATATGCAACGATACGTCCGTGAGTGCCTTCGTCAAGGCGGCAACGAGTTCTCCCGTTGGGTCGCTGCTTACCGAGGGAGTGGGCCAATTCGCCAGCATCAGGTCGGCATTTCGATGGCCCATTTTTCGCAACTCGTCCGCCGAAATATCGTTATTCCGAGCGGCGTTCACTACATCCTCAATCTGCGCTGACCATTCCGCATGGTCGATGCCAAACCTGGTGGTGAGCATTACCAGCTTTTCCCGCCCGGCGTCGTCGAGCGTCTCTGCTAGTGACGTCGCCAGCAGGCGCTTGGCCTGACCTTCACTCAAGACGGTCTGGTCCGGGGATAGACCTATCTCGAAGCAGAAGCGCTTCAGCAACTGGCCGCATACGCTATTGACTGTTCCGAGCCTTGCCTGGCCGATAGCAGTAGCGAGCCCGATTGCGCCTTTGTTCAAGAGCCATGCGCGCGCGCGCTCGCGCAGCTCCGTTGCAGCTTTGACCGTGAAGGTCGTCGCGAGGACGGCGTGCGGCCGTGCTTCGCCTGACTCGAGTGCCTCGGCGAGCGTCTCCGTGAGCTTGTAGGTTTTACCACTGCCCGCACCTGCGCTGATGAATTCGATGTTGTTCATTGCTCCCAGCCCCCGAGCAGTACCATATAGTCCTTATCCCACGCATTCGGCCCGTTCACCGGCAGTGTGCCCTCAGGTCCGTTGAAATCTTCCCCGCCGCCAACTGGAACGACATCGATGTGGCCTTCAGCCCATTGATTGGCGCGCCAGGACCAACTTGCCCTGGCCTGCTCAATGAGACCTGCGGTTGCAGCCGGAGGTGGCGTCCGAACCTGTGCAGTCGGGATGACGTCGGGGGCACTGACGTACATCGCGCCAGTCTCCAGAAGGAAATAACCCAGCGCCGCCGGCGCGACGCCGGCTTGCTGCTGGTACAGCGACGAATAGAGTGCTAGCTGGAGATGCTGCCCGTCGTGCAGTGCGTCCGCGAAATGCTTGTCGCCGCGCCATTTCATATCCAGTGCTACAGCTGGGCCACCAGCCAGTTCGACGACGAGGTCGATTTTGCCGATAAGCGACACGTCGCCGAGCTTACCCGTGACAGGCAGCTCGGTATGGACACGGGTAGCCTTCGCGGCGCGCAGATGGCGCATCATCGAACGGATTGCATGCTCGCATACGCTCCTGAATCGTTGCAGACTGACCCCGGCACCGGGCATCAGCAAGATGGCACCCTCAGTCCGAAGGAGGGAATCAACGTTGTCCCGGAACCATGCAACCGCCTGCTCGTCGCTCCAGCTCAGGCTGTCCGCCTGCTGAAATAGCTTCTCGAAAACACGATGCGCGAGCGTGCCCAGGAGATTGTTGCCATCCCGTGCCTCAAGTATCGAGGCCGGGCGCATGCGTGCGATGCGCTTGAACGCGTAGAGTGCGGGCGCGTTGAATAGCTCCGACATGGACGTGTATGACTGGTCCGTCGTCGGTACTGTAATCGGCTCACTGAGTTCGAGCGACTGAGGCGCTGGAGGCAACGCCGTGCGCGTGACGTTCTCCGCGAGCGTCCCAACAAACCCGTTCGAAACCTGCGCATCAAGGTTGACGCGGTGCTCCTTCAGGTCTGGCCAAAGTTTCAGCAGCAGTTGCCGAACAGGATGCTCCTCTGCGCCAGGCGGCGGCAAAACCATAATAAACCGGCGCCTCGCGACGAGCAGTGGGCGCAGCCACTGCCGGGACAATAGCTCCAGTTCGCTCTGCGGGTCGCGCACCTCCACGCCGAGGTCCCGGAGTATCGCGACTTCCGACTTCGTCCATTCAAGCGGTAGCGGTAACTGCGGCGTCGATGGCATCCACCAGATGACCTCGTCGGCAGAATCGATGCAGGCCGCGGCGTCCGACTCGGCCCGAAGGCAGCCTACCTGCGCCGGCGCAAAAGGGTTTCCGGCACTCATTGGCGTTGCGTGCTCAAGAAGCTGTTCAACCATGCGCGGTGCGATGGCGGGCGCGCCCTGGCTTTTCAATTCAAGCAGACCGTCCCGAACTGCCGAGCACTGCTCTATCGCCGCGCCGAGCGTCGAGTTCAACAGACCATCGTCCGCGAGCCTTTTGCGCAGGGCATCGGCCAGCTTCTCGACCCGCGCCAGAAGCGCATCGACGGGTGCGCCGGCATCGCGATTCCAGCGCTCGCCCTCAAGCCAGAAAGCGATGTCCTCAAGTATGGCTTCGCCGTTTTCGGTGCCGTGGATTTCCTGCTTCGCTGATTCCCATGCACCGCCTCCGATACCCGGTTGCTCCGCGACAGCCTTCGCGAGCCGAACGCGTGCCTTCCGCGGGAAAGGGCCAATGGGATGAGAAAGAAACTCGACGAGGCGTCCGACATCAACCGGGGCCCAGCACATTTCAAGTGCCAGGCCAAGGGCCTGTAAGGCAGGACGCAGGCTGCTGACGCGGCGAAAGCCACTGCTGGCGCCACCCGTCGCCATCATCGTTGCGTCGACCGAATCACCGTCCGACTCGCACACCAGAAGCCGGTCTGCTGGCGTTTGGCGGCAATATGCACTGAGCCAATGCTCAGCAGCCTCTCGGGTCGATGACTGAACAAACACGATACTGCCGTCGGCAATCGGGTTGACGAGGGGACGAAGCTCCCCCCTCGTAACTGCCTCGAGTGCACTTTTCTGAAGTTCACGAAGCAATCCTTCACCTTGAGGCTCCGGCTCCCAAGCCCTGACTTCAGGCAGGCGGGCGAGAACTCCGCGCCAGGCGCGCGGGAAGCTGTCCAGCGGGTCGACAAGCCGCACGGATTCGATTGGCGTCCGCCCGGTTTCGAGCGCTACAAGGACCGCAGCGAGGCGCTCCGCTTGTCCGGGTGGAATGTTGCCATTAGCAATCTGCTCGACCTCCGCCATCTCCACCAACCTTCGCGGACTGCCTGCTGGTGCTGTGCCGTCCCAACCTCCGAGGCGCCAATCGTCGCGCCAGGAAAGAAGTTTGGCGCTAGTGCCGACGCTATCCGCCTGAAGCGAATGACTGTAGAACCGGCTCGGCACCGCTTGCTTGCGCAAATTGCCGAGATAGCTCGTGACGCGCTGCGCCGTGCTTACCTCCGGGCGGCTCAGCCCAAGCCAGGTTTCAAGAAGCCCGAGCAGGCCCAGGGGGCCGACGACAGGCTGGTCCAGGGCGTCCTGATTGCAAGGCCCCAGTCGGCTGTCGAGTTTCAGTCCAAGAGTGACATGCATGAGTAGTCTCGAGTAAGGCAGGTCTTGAAGGCAATGCGTATCATCGCGTGGTCATCAACGCATGAACTCGACTTTCGAGGTTGCGCAAACCCACCGTCGCAGATTCTTGTTCCACGCATCCGAAAAACTCCGCTCGATGCGGTTCTGGGTCCACCAAAAAGCTCCTCTCGTGCCGGCGCCATCGCTCGCGTGGCAGCATCGCTTCCGGCGAAACGACCTGAAACGCGGTCCCAATCGCGATGAATACATCATTGCCAGTCATCTCAAGTTGCATGCGATGCAGCTTCACGTATTCCGGTGCCGCTTCCTGGAAGAACACCACACCTGGTTTGACCGTTTCTGCTGTCCCGCATCGAGGGCAGGCGGTATCGAGGCGATACTCTTCACCGCTCTTAGGGAAGCGGAGGTCGCACGACGTGCAAAGCATTGAATGCATGTCACCGTGAAGGTGGGTGACCTGCTGCGCGCCTGCCTGCTCGAGCAAATCGTCGATGTTCTGTGTGATAAGTCGAACCCGCTCAGGTCCCCACAGGCCCTGCCAGGCAGCGAGAATCCGATGTGCATCGTTCGGTCGCGCGTCCCGTTTCTCGGCGATTCTCTGGTTGTAAAAGCGGAATACCGCTTCCCGGTTACGGCGCCAGGTTAGAAAGTTGCAAACCTCGTCGATGCTCTCCCGACTCCAGATACCGCCGCCGGTACGGAATGTTGGAATGCCGCTCTCGGCGGACAGCCCTGCTCCTGAAAACACATACAGGCGCGGACCAGTGAAGTGCTGTGCAGATGACACCGTTCATCCTCCGACGGGGAATGCATCGATTCTTTTTCGAACGTACTGAGGCCAAGTATCGGTGCCCGTTGCCGAGCCCCGGCGTCTACGCCCCGATTTCACTTGTGTCCGTTCCAGATGGGGGCCGGGTCGTCATCCCATGACGGAGCGAATTCCACGGCTTTCCATTTCGGGTGGTTTCTATCGAAAGGCGTCCCGGGACCTTCTCGCGGGCGGTCGTGACGATATATCCATCCTGGCAGCCCGGCGTTCGACATCTCCTCGTAGCGAGCAATAAATTCAGCGGTCGACATGCGCGGCGCATAATGCAAGAACTCGCGGCTCTCAAGCTCGCAGTCGGGTGTCCATATCTGCCAAGTGTATTTGTAGAACCTCCGCGGTGTTATTGGCAGGTACCCTTTGCAAAACGCCAATGTATCGGGGCGTTCTCGCGCCCAGCTTTCTCGGGTAGGTATTCGCATGGCAGTACGGTGGTCCAATTGTGACTTTAGCGCACAAGAGCGCGTTGGCTCAACGACGTTAATCGTTTTCATCGCAGCGGACCAAAGCCATCAACTGATTTCCGTTTCCGAACACGTGCAGCCTGGAATCGAATGTCTTGTCCAGTTGTGGATTGTAGATTCCAACCATTCTGCCGCCCACGTAGGCGAACTGTTTCCCCTGGCTGCCGGTCTGGATACGGCCAATAATCCTCGACGAACCGTCACGAATATAGATTGTGCTCACAACGCCCCCCTCTGTTGTCTTGCTTATTAGACGTTGTCGGCCCAGCGGTCCCAGAATCCGGGCTCATCGTGATGCACGTTCTTCATGGCATCCTGCAGCGTGACGACATAGAACCGGACGTCGTCGAAGCGCATCGCGCCGTCTGGATACTCGAGAAATGCCTGAACCGTTCGGTACTGACTGTCTGTTTCGTCGAACGGCACGTCGATGAAAATCTCCCCGGCATACGAACGCACGACTGTCCCGGAGGCAACCTGCCCGCACTCGCGCCACCGGATACCTTCGCTATCGAGCCATTGCACGATGCACAAGCGGCTATCCAGACCCCGGTAGTCCGCGCGGCGAGGACGTTGCGCTTTCATGAATTCGAGATAGAGCACGTCCCGCTGAAGTTTTCGGGCGATTGCATCAATGTGTTCGATGAGTTGCGGCATGGCATTTCATCCGTGTCGTTGGGAGAAAGTTTTGTCGCGGCGACGTCATTCGACGACGTAGCCCATCGCCGCGGCACAGGTTGGGCAGAGCGTCCTTACCTGGCCGTCCTCATGCCCGCGCAGCGTCCCTGGCTGACCACACCGCTCGCAAGTGCTCTGGCTCAACCTTGCAGCTTCGGTAAGCCAGTTATTCACGGCGTCTGTTATGTCGCCGCGCAGACGAAAACGCAGACTGCCCAGCTTCTCCCGCACTTCAATCGCGACCAGATGCGACCTCCACGATTCCACTTCGAGCTTGCGCGACAACTCGTCGATGATGCGATACCAGCCATCGTCGCACTCGAACAGGCAACCGCAGGAAAAGCGCGGCTTCAGGGAGCGGTAGATTGCCGGATAGCTCGCCATCAGAGCGTCTTCGAATTCCCGGTTCATCGCAGGCACTCGCTCAATGAAGAACCGGCCGGCATTCATTGTTGATGCCATACGGCACGTGCCCGGTCGCTACGAGTTGCGAAGCTGCTTCGCAGTTGCGCACGTGGTCGTCGAAGAAGATGTCGGGCCTAAATTCCGCGAGAAAGGCCGTCTTATCCTTGCCGCCGAGAAACATAGCCTCGTCGACCGCGACGCCCCACGCCATCAGCGTGCGAATCGCCCGCTCATGCGCCGGCGCACTGCGGGCTGTGACCAGCGCCACGCGCACCTGTACGACCGACCGGCGCTGGCTTCGAAGTGCGCACAGGGCGGCAAGGAATGGCTTCAGCGGACCGGCAGGCAATGGCGAACGCGCGTGACGCACCTCGTGCGCATTGAACTCCAGCAACTGCCGCTCTTTGAAAACACGCTCGGCCTCGTCACTGAAAAGGACTGAGTCTCCGTCGAACGCGATGCGCAGTTCCCCGTCATTCTGGGCGGTAACCAAACCTGAAACCGGGTAGACCCGGGCTGCGGGAAATCCTGCCGACATCGCTTCTCTGACGTCCGGCGCATGAGCAGAAAGGAACAGGTTTGCCTCAAGCGGCGCAAGGTAGCGGTGGGGCTTTGCACCGCTAGTAAAAATGGCTCGGCTGATTGCCAGCCCATGATGGCGGGCCGATGTGAACACCCGCAGCCCCGTAACCGGGTCGTTACGCGACAGGATGGCAACCTCGACGTCGTTGTTCCCGCCGCTATTGAAGGCGAGGAGCTTTCGCACCAGTGGGAAGGCCACGCCCGGGCTCGCCGGGACGTCCAGGTGCGTGGCCTGAAGCGCACAATACGCCGATGGGTCGTCTTCCTGAAACAGCTGATTTTCTGCCTCAAAGTCGAACAGCGCCCGGGCCGAAACGGCGATGGTGATTTTTGTAGTCGAAGTCATAGGTCTCTCCTGTGGCTGGAGACAATGATGAGGGGCACAAGGGACAAAAAGTGTCCCAGTCCTCTCGTAGAATCATGACAAGCCCGAAAGCTGACTCACGCACCGTTGAACGACGCACAGACCGATGACCTCCAGCCTTGATGAAGCGATTCTTCGAATCCTGCCTACGGACAGGGAATCGGACTCGTGGATGCCCACTTCACGGGTTATCCAACTACTGACCGACCGGGGCCACCAGGTCGACTATCCGCGGCAGGTTCGACGCCGCCTTGCTCGGCTTGAGCGCGAAAGGCTTGTGTTGTGCACGATGGACGGGCAGCAGCTTCTATGGCAGCGCCAATCGTGGTTGCAGGGTGCCAACCAGATGGCCAACCTGATGAGCGCCTCGGAGGCGGTAGCATTCCACGCGCTCCGGCGCTTCGTGGCGGACAAGCTGCCCGCAGCGGTCACCATGGACATCGAGCCACTGTTCAAGGCCGCCGATACCCGTCTTTCGCAAGACGGGGAAGACAGCCGGCTGTATCGGGCGTGGGTATACAAGATTGGTTCAGTGGAGCCGACCTATCTGCTGGGGCGGCCGCCCATCGACCCAGAAGTCTTCCAGACGGTTGTGACTGCGACGTTCTTCGAGCGCGAACTCATTGTTCGGTATCGGCCGGCCTACAAGGAGATAAGCGATGAAGACATCAAGCCGAAACGGCTCTGGCCGCTCGCACTTGTCGAATCAGCCGGCCTCATGTACATGGTCGCCCAGAGTCCGGACCACCCGCCACGCCCCGAGGAAGGCAAGCCAAACTGGCTTCGAATTATGTATCGACTGGACCGTTGTATTTCTGCGGTCGATTCCGGAACAGCGTTTGCGTACCCACGGGATTTCAACCTGAAGGCGACGATTGAAAAGGAGCAGGTGTTCGACTTTCTTCCGGAGCCGCCTGTCGTACTGGAGCTCGCGCTAGAGCCGCCCGAGGCGAAGCGACTTGAGGAGCGGCGCATGTCGGAGGACCAGCGACATACGCCGCTGCCCGATGGCCGGATAAAGGTGACAGGAACGGTGGTCCCGAGCGTCAAGCTACGATGGTGGCTTCGTTCCCTCGGCGCTGCAGTGGAGATTCTGGCACCGGCCGTACTCCGCGACGAATTCGCTCGCGAGGCGGCTGCACTGGCGAAGCGTTACGTCACCACTACTTGAGCGGCACATCGGCAAACTAAACAGCGTAATCGGGGTAGTGAGTGGAACACGAAATTGCAATCAGACGGGCGGCGGCGTGGATTCGCGATGCGGACGGCCTGCTCATCACCGCAGGCGTTGGCATGGGGGTGGATTCCGGGCTACCCGACTTCCGGGGAACGGAAGGCTTCTGGCGTGCATACCCGGCGCTGCGCCACTATGGATTTTCGTTTGAGGACATCGCCAACCCCGCGGGCTTTGCGAGCAATCCGCGCCTGAGCTGGGGATTCTATGGTCACCGCCTCGCGCTTTATCGCGCGACCGTTCCTCATGCCGGCTTTGGCATTCTGCTCGGGTGGGCGTCGGCGATGAAGCACGGCGCTTTCGTGTTCACCAGCAACGTCGACGGCCAGTTCCAGAAGGCAGGATTCGATGAACAGCACATTGTGGAATGCCACGGCACCATCCACCGGCTTCAATGCGTCGAGGCTTGCATCGATGAGACGTGGTCTGCTAACGACTTCATGCCGGTCGTCAACGAAACGACATGTCTGCTCGAGAACGAAATGCCGAGGTGTCCACATTGCGGAGGTCTCGCGAGGCCGAACATTCTTATGTTCGGAGACTCGCAATGGGTGGAGAAGCACGCGGAAAGGCAGGAAAACCAGTTCGCATCCTGGTTCAAACGCGGCCAGCGCCGGATAGTGGTCGAGGTGGGCGCTAGCCGAGCAATACCGACCGTGAGGCGATTTAGTGAAAGGCATGGCCCTCGTGTCATCCGCATCAACCCACGGGAATCAGCGATACCGATTGCAGTCGGAGTAGGAGTGGCATGCGCGGCGCGAGACGCACTGCAACAAATCGACAATGAACTCCGCCGACAAGCATGAGCATTTTCCCTCCAGTAACCGTCGACTTTTCCGTTAACGAGAATGGGCCTTTGTGCAAAATGCGAGCCCCCATTGCTGGCTCGAACCGACTTCTACCAAGAGCTGAACTGTCGTGAACCGTACTGACTACCTCGAAGATAAAGACGTTCAGGATTTCGTCGCCTTCCTGGCCGGCGTCATCCGGGGCAAGTCCCTCGGGCTTTCCATCGGATTTTCCAGAAATCAACTTTATGATGGCTTTGAAGACAAGTTCCCGGGTGGCTACCACGACTACCGGAATGGTGGTGGTCCGGTCTACGTGGTGCGCGCCGAAAGTCTTGAAAGCCTTTTTGATATGTATTGGTGGAACCGAAAGGATTTTGAGGGCAACATGCTTGCGCTCAGCGCAGTCAGCCAGAAAATCAAGGAAGCCATTGAGGGCGAGAATAGCTCGCGTGCGCACAAGCTCGCCGAAGCGGCATGTCACGAAGTGATGAAGTGGGGCTTTGGGGAAAAACGTCGCGCGTACGCCGCAAATATGAGTTGGGCAAAGCAACAGGAACAAGCCCTCCCCCATGTCCTGCGCATGGGGCGAGAAGCATTGAGCGGAGACAATCCGGACATTGAGGCTTTCGGCGGCAGTGAGAGCAGTCACACCCACTCGCCTCGAATGAATGCCGGCTGGACGAAGTACTACGCGCTGGCACTTCCCAATCACATTATTTACGATGGTCGCGTTGGGGCTGCGCTTGGGTTCCTCGTGCAACGATACCTAGCCTCCCTGTCGCACTTTGCAGGCGTTCCGGAGAAGCTCCAGTTCCTGTGGGCTAATGGTGATGGCGGCCGCACGCTGCGCGACCCGTCCACTGGCGGACACCAGTTCAGCAAGCTGTATGGCGGATGCTACGGTTCCAAGTCCTGGGCCCGAGTGAACGTCTGGGCCAACTGGATTCTTTCTGACGCATGTGACAAAGCTGGTGCGGAATGGTGCGCACGGCCCGATGGACTTCGTAGGCTGGAAGCGGCGCTTTTCATGCTTGGGTATGATTTCCGTCGGGTTCGTGATTCGCATAGCGGCAGAGGAACCGACCAGCTCCGCAGGGCAAAGAGAAGTACCAGCGAAGCTGCCTAACAGCTGGTCTGGCGTTCCGCAGGAGAAGCCTCGGTTTCACGATGAGGCCTCTCGAGGTAGTTGCTCGTCGCCTGCCGCAAGTGCACCGACACGATTAGCCGGTCATGATGGCTGTACTTGCGGTCGGCGCGATTCTCTCGCGTCCCGGTCACTTCCGGCTGCACCTATAACGCTCGCGCGCTCAGTGGACAGGGCCATAAGGGAAGCGCCAGTGCGGGTCCTACAGGCAACGTACGTAACCGAAACTGTTGGAAAAGCGAGTGTTCGGATGTTGACGGCGGTCACGCAAACATACGTACGATTTGACATCGTCGGGTCGGCCACGCAAGCCATTGATTTGCCGAGAGAGTTCGGACGTAACCAAAACCAGCGGTGACGCGTAACCAGAATTAATGTACCTCGGCAGGCCCCGGGAAGATCGCCCAGTGACCAAACTGGCCCGCCCTACACGATTCGAACGTGTGACCTACGGCTTAGAAGGCCGTTGCTCTATCCAACTGAGCTAAGGGCGGTCGGGGAGAAAAGACACGGCCTGACACGAACCGCATTCGGCATCGGGGTTTTGAGCAACAACAACTCAAAGCCCCGAAACAAAACGGGCCCGACACAAAGCCGAGCCCGAAATTATACCCGATCATCGCGCCAGATCACGCGAGATCGGCGCCGCCGCATCAAACCGGCTGCGGATGCAGCATGAACCAGCCGAGACAGAACACACCGGCGATCACGCAATACACGCCGAACGACGCGAGCCGGCCGCGCCCTTCGAAATAGCGCATCAGGAACCGCACGCTCAGGTACGCGGCGATCGCCGTCAGCACGCCGCCGAGCAGCGCATCCGCGAGCTGGTCGCGCGCATGGAACAGCTTCGGCAGTTCGAGCACGCCCGCGGCAAAGATGATCGGCGTGCCGAGCAGAAACGAGAATTCCGCCGCCTTTTCCGCCGTCAGCCCGGCCACATTGCCGGCAATCATCGTCAGCCCGCTGCGCGAGAAGCCCGGAATCAGCGCGCCGATCTGCGCGAGCCCCACGAAGAACGCCTGCTTGAACGTCATCTTCTCGGGCGCCTGATGCGCGCGGCTGCGCTGGATGCGATCACCCAGCCACAGCAACACGCCGTTGACGATCAGCGCGATCGCGACGATCCTCAGATCGTGAAACACGCGCTCGATGCGCTTTTCCAGCAGCAGCCCGACGATGCCGGTCGGGATCGTGCCGATGATCAGCGCCCACATCAGGTGGCCGTCGTCGTTCTTGCGGCCGCCGAGCTGCGCGAAGAAACCGCCGATCAGCGCGATCCAGCGCGCGCGGAAATACCACAGCAGCGCCAGCGCGGTGCCGAGGTGGAGCGCGACGAGGAACGGCAGCAGTTGCGGCGCGTGCTTGTCGATGTGCATGCCGAACAGCGCCGGCACGAGCAGCGTATGGCCAAGACTGCTGACGGGGAAGAGTTCGGTGACGCCCTGCAGGACGCTCAGGAATACCAGAAACCAGAGGCTCACGCGTCGGTCCTTTTAGTGAAGATTAAGCGGGAAGGAAGGCGGACGACGCGATGCGCGTCCTGGAAAACGCGCCCCGATTATGCCGAGCCCGGATTACTGCGCCAAGGCATTTGGCAGGATATTGCGGCGCTGCACACAAACGCTTGCAATTTGTAAGCGCCCAGAAAGCAAAAAGCCCGCCATTTGCATGGCGGGCCTGTCGACTTCGGCAGAAATTGCCGTCAGCGGCCGAGCTGATAGAAAAATAATACCGTGCTGCCGGTAAACATGCCGAACAGTGCGATTCCCATTGCCATTGCCAGATCCATGGCCCCCTCCACGAAGTGTCATGACCCGGCAACATCACCGGTTTAGAGGCATTATCCCGACCGTCGACAATGTTAAAAACTCGCAATTTCCCGAGAAGGGTTTTCCCCGACCGGCCGCGGCCCGATAATGGAACGCCCGTTGCTCCCGTCACCCGCCCAATCCGATTCGCCATGCCGATCTTCCAGCAACACGACATTCACGAACTTCACGCCGGCCCGTCGCTCGTCCGGGTCGCCCCGCAATTCGGCGGCCGCCTGCTGTCCTGGCACGTCGATGGCGAACCGGTGATCTTCTGGCCGGAAACCGCCGACTGGAGCAACCTCGCCCGCGTGCGCGGCGGCAATCCGCTGCTGTTCCCGTTCCTCGGCCGCCACCGCGTCGACGGCGAGATCGGCCGCTGGCGCGACGCTGCCGGCGTGGTCCGCGACTTGCCGATGCACGGCTTCGCGCGCGATCTGCCGTTCGACGCGCACCCGTCGACCGACGGTGCCGCGCTGTCGATGACGCTCGACGCGAACGACACGCTGCGCGCGAGCTACCCGTTCGATTTCCGGTTCGAAACCACGTACCGGCTGGCCGACGCACATACGCTCGACGTCGCGCTGACGACGACCAATCGCGGCGACACGCCGCTGCCCTACTACGCCGGCCACCATTTCTACTTCGCGCTGCCGCACGGCGAGCGAGCCGACACCCTCCTCGAGTTGCCGCCGACCCGCCGTTGCCACCAGCGCGCGGACGGCTCGATCAGCCCGCCCGAACCGGGTGAAGCCCGCTACCGCCTCGACGATCCGGACATCCTCGACCGCTTCCACTGCCTCGACGGTACGCCGTCCACGCCAGTGCGCATCGTGATGCCGGGCCGCCGCCGCACGATCGAGATCGCGCTGGACGTGCCGGGCTCGATCCCGTGGTACGCGGTCACCACCTGGACCGAAAAGCCGGATTCGGACTTCTATTGCGTCGAGCCGTGGCTCGGCCTGCCCGATGCGATCCACAACGGCCTCGGCCTGCGCATGCTCGCGCCGGGCGCGACCGAAACGGCCACGCTGCGAATCCGCGTGATCCCGCTCGCCGGCTGATTCGACACGCACGGAACCGGCGCCCGGCGGCCTTGGTAGCGCCCGAAACTGCGGTGCGCGGGTCGAACCCGTTAAAATCGGACGTTTTGTGTTGCCTGCCGCGTCACGCGCGGCAGGGTCTTGCGAGGTTCAATGTTCGGAACAACAACGAAGCGACTCTTCGCAGCCGCCTGCGCCGCGCTGCTCGTCGCGTGCGGCTCCGCGCCCGTCGGCCCCGGGTTCTATCGCGTCGAGCGTGGCGACACGCTCTACAAGATCGCGCGCGACAACCGCACGTCGGTACAGAGCATCGTGCGCTGGAACCAGATGACGAACCCCGATGCGATCGAAGTCGGCCAGGTGCTGCGCGTCGCGCCGCCGCCCGGCACGACCACCGCATCGACGCCGTCGACCACCGGCACCGGCAGCGCGGGCCGTGCACGCCCGGCGCCTTCCGCCCCGGTCGAATCGGCCGTGAAGCCGGCCACGAGCATTGCGCTGATCTGGCCGGCGGCCGGCAACGTGGTGCGCACGTTCGACGGCTCGAAATCGAAGGGCATCGACATCGCGAATTCGCCGGGCACGCCGGTGGTCGCGGCCGCGCCGGGTGTCGTGGTCTATGCCGGTAACGGGCTGCGCGGCTACGGCAACCTGATCATCCTGAAGCACAACGCCGATTACCTGACGGCCTACGCGCACAACCGCGCGCTGCTGGTGAAGGAAGGTCAATCGGTCACGCAAGGGCAATCGATCGCCGAGATGGGCAACAGCGACAGCGATCGTGTCGCGCTGCATTTCGAGCTGCGCTATGGCGGCCGCTCGATCGATCCGTCACGCTACCTGCCGGCGCGCTGAGCGCACGACAGACGGCACGCGATGCCGGCGCGCATCGCGTGCCGTCGCGGCGAAAACGGAACACATCAAGTCAGCGCTTGCGCAGACGTCCGGTGAAACGGCCGGACAACGGATCGACGTGACGAGCAAACGCCACCAGCACCCCGATTCCGATCAGGCTGAACCCCGCAGCTATCAGAAGCAAATCCATGGTCACACCACTGTTTTGTCTTGATCTTATGCGTCATTGTGGAATCGTGCACTGAGCCTCGCCTATTGGACGAGTCCGAACATTCCCTATCAGCAAACACCATTGTGGATTCGTCTGCGTGAAATCCTGATGTAAGCCGTTCACCCGACGCCACGCTCGACACCAGGAGACCTCGCGATGCTGCCCGCCGCCGACCGCTACGATCACCTCCTCTCCCGCTTCCGCTGGGATATTCCGGCGCGCTACAACATCGGCGTGGACGTGTGCGACAAATGGGCCGACGGCAGCGGACGCGTCGCGCTGATCCACGAAACGGCGCGAGGCGACGTTTCCCGCCTCACGTTCGACGACCTGAAGCATGCTTCTAACCGGCTTGCGAACAGCTTTGCGCGTGCCGGCCTGCGGCGCGGCGACCGGATCGGCATCTTTCTCGCGCAAGGCCCCGAAACGGCCATCGCACACCTGGCCGCGTACAAGTTCGGCGCGATCGCGGTACCGCTCTTCACGCTGTTCGGCGTCGATGCGCTCGAGTACCGGCTCGCGAACAGCGAGGCGGCCGCGCTCGTCACCGACGCGGCCGGTTACGCGAAGATCGCGCCGCTGCGCGCGCAACTGCCTGCGCTGCATACCGTCTACTGCATCGGCGACGATGCGCCCGACGCGCCCGGCGTGCTGCGCTACGACGCGGCGCTCGCCGCCGAAGCGCCCGATTTCGTGCCGGTGGATACGGCCGCCGACGATCCGGCGCTGATCATCTACACGTCCGGCACGACGGGCAAACCGAAGGGCGCGCTGCACGCGCATCGCGTGCTGCTGGGCCACCTGTCGGGCGTCGAGATGTCGCAGCAGTGCTTCCCGCACGACGCGCACCTGTTCTGGACGCCCGCCGACTGGGCATGGATCGGCGGCTTGCTCGACGTGCTGCTGCCGTCATGGCATCACGGCGTGCCGGTGCTCGCGCACCGCTTCGAGAAATTCGACGGCGAAGCGGCATTCGCGCTGATGGCGCGGCACGGCGTCACTCACGCATTCCTGCCGCCCACCGCGCTGAAGCTGATGCGCGCCGTCGAGGCGCCGCGCGAACGCTACACGCTGGCGCTGAAATCGGTCGCGAGCGGCGGCGAATCGCTCGGCACCGAACTGACGGCATGGGGCCGCGATGCGCTCGGCGTGACGATCAACGAGTTCTACGGGCAAACCGAATGCAACATGGTGCTGTCGTCGTGCGCGGCGCTGTTCGATGCGCAGCCCGGCGCGATCGGCAAGGCGGTGCCCGGTCATGCGGTCGCGATCGTCGATGCGCACGGCACGCCGCTGCCGCCCGGCGTCGAAGGCCGCATCGCGGTGCGCCGCCCCGACCCGGTGATGTTTCTCGAATACTGGCGCAACCCCGACGCGACGCGCGACAAGTTCGCGGGCGACTACCTGCTCACCGGCGATACGGGCACGATCGATGCCGACGGTTTCGTGCGCTTCGTCGGCCGCGACGACGACGTGATCACGAGCGCCGGTTACCGGATCGGCCCCGGCCCGATCGAGGACTGCCTGCTCACGCATCCGGCGGTGCGGATGGCCGCCGTCGTCGGCGTGCCCGACGCGACGCGCACCGAGATCGTCAAGGCGTTCGTCGTGCTGAACCCCGGCCACGTCGGCGACGCCGCGCTCGTCAGCGCGCTGCAGGCACATGTGCGCACGCGGCTCGCCGCCCACGAGTACCCGCGCGCGATCGCGTTCGTCGACGCCCTGCCGATGACCGCGACCGGCAAAATCATCCGGCGCGCGCTGCGCGACGCGTGAGCGCCCCGCTGCCGCTCGGCCCGCCCGGCCGGATGGTTTATAGTGGCGCCACGCAGTCTTTCCAAGAAACCGATGTCCTCTGATCAACACGCCGCGGGCGCGTCGCACAGCCCGCTCTACGCCAAACTCCTCGGCGAAACCGCCAAGATCGACTGGTGCGATCTCGAACGCTTCTTCGCGCAGGGCAAGCTGCTGTCGATCGCGCGCGACCTCGATCTCGTCAGCGTCGCGGAAGCGGTTGCCAGCGACGATGCCGAACAGGTTACGCGCTGGCTGTCGTCCGGCCTCGTCGCGCGCATGCCGGCCGAAACCGCCGCCGACTACGCGGCGCGCAATCCGGAGCTGTGGGCGGTCGTCGTCTCGCCGTGGGTCTGCGTGCAGGAACGCGCCTGACGCATCCGTCATGTCCGAATCCGCCTTACCGCTCGGGGCCGGCAGCGCGTCGGCCGCCGTCACGCATCGGCGCGTCCTCGCGCTCGCATTCCCGATTGTCCTTGCGAACCTGACCCAGCCGATCCTCGGTGCCGTCGACACGGCCGTCGCCGGCCACCTCGACGGCGCGCAATATCTCGGCGGCGTCGCGCTCGGCGGGCTGTTCTTCAATTTCGTGTTCTGGGGCTTCGGCTTCCTGCGGATGGGGACGACCGGCCTCGTCGCGCAGGCGCATGGCGCCGGCGACGCCGCCGGAATCCGCCTGAACCTGCTGCGCGCGCTGATCGTCGCGTTCGCGCTCGGCGCCGCGGTGCTGGCGCTGCAGGTGCCGCTGCTGTCGTTCGCGCTGTCCGCGCTCGGCGGCAGCGATGCCGTCCGCGCGACGGCGCTCGCATACAGCCACGCACGGATCTGGAGCGCACCGTTCGCGCTCGCGAACTACGTGGTGCTCGGCTACCTGCTGGGCGTACAGCGCGTCCGGCTCGCACTCGTCGCACAGGTGTTCATCAACGCGGTGAACATCGGCGCCGTGCTGCTCTACGTGTACGGCTTCGGCTGGGGCATCGCCGGCATCGGCGCCGCCACCGCCACCGCGGACGCGTGCGGTTTCGCGCTCGGTGCGTGGATGCTGTGGCGGCTGCGGCCGCGCGGCCTTGCACCGCTCGCGGTACGCGCGCTTGCCGACCGCGTCGCGCTCAAGCGGCTGATCGTGCTCAATCGCGACATCTTCCTGCGCACGCTGTGCCTGCTCGGCGCGTTCGGCTGGTTCGCGCATCTTGGCGCGAAACAAGGCGACGCGACCCTCGCCGCGAATGCGCTACTGCTGAATTTCCAGACCTCCATGGCGTACGGCCTCGACGGCTTCGCGCATGCGGCCGAGGCGCTCGTCGGCGCGGCGGCCGGTGCGCGCGATCGCCGCGCCTTCCGGCAAGCCGTGCGCGTCACGCTGTTCTGGTCGGCACTCGGCGCGCTGCTGTTCGCGCTCGCTTACTGGGCGGCGGGCGGCTGGATCGTCGCGCGCCTGACCGACCAGGCCGAGATCCGCGCCGTCGCGCTACGCTACCTGCCGTGGGCCGCGATCTCGCCGATCGTGTCGGTCTGGGGTTTCCTGCTCGACGGCGTGTTCATCGGCGCCACACAGACGCAATCGCTGATGCGCGCAATGCTCGTGTCGTTGTCGATCTTCGTCGCGGCCACGCTCGCCGCCGTCGGCACGTTCGGCAATCATGGCCTCTGGTTCGCGCTGCTGCTGTTCATGGCGGCACGCGGCGCGACGCTCGCGCGTTACCTGCCGGCGCTGTTGCGGCGCGTTGGCGCCGAACCGCAAGCCGCGCCCGCAGCCCGCGCGTGACTACGGGCCCGGCCGACCGTTACTGCTACTGCACGGGTTTCGGCGGCGGCGCGTCGAGCATCGACGGCGGCGTCATGTCGGTCGGCACGCCGTGATAGTCGGCCGGATCTTCCGGCGGGTGACCACGGCGGGCCTGACGAGGATCGCTGCTGCAGGCGGCAAGAAGGGATGCGGCCAGCACGGCCAGCACGAAACGGGTCATCAGGTAGGGCTCCGGAAAACGGCGCGCCCATCGCACGCCGGGACCGCGCCGAGTCTAGCGGAAATCCGGTTTCGGGGTTGCGCCGCGCATGTCCTACTATGTACGCATGGCGCTGTGCCGTTGAAAGGAGGCTGCCATGTCGTCTGAGGAAATTGCGGGCCTGATCGGCCTGTTCATCGGTCTGATGGTGCTGGTCGCGCTGTCGTACTTCGAGTCGCGCGAATACAAGCGCAGCCACGAAGGCGAAGGGATGATCCACCACTGGATGGCGGAACACCACCTGCTCGACTGGCGGCGCAAGCACTGAGCGCGCTGCTGTCGTCCGGCCCTCCCACGGGCCGTCCCAGACGTGCCGCCCTGCGGCACGGTGGTCGTTGCGTATCGCTGAAATTATCGGGGCCCGATACGCAGCCACGGACCGGATACACGAACGCCGTCGCACGGCAGCTACCGTGCGACGGCGTTCGCTTGTGTGCACCGTGCCTCGAGAGATGCGGCGCGATGCGGATGCTCAGCCCAGGAAGTGGCGGGCGTAGCGCGCGTTGATGTCCGACAGACGGAACAGCGTCAGGAAATCCGCGCAGTTGAAATCGGGATCCCAGGCCGGGGCGCCGCAAATCTTCGCGCCGAGACGCAGGTAACCCTTGATCAGCGGCGGCGGCGCGACGACGGTGCCCGTCTGCAGTTCATCGACCGGCAGGGCCGTGTGCGGGAATGCGCGATACTCGGGCGCCGTCAGCGAGCCCGCCGACAGCGACTGGTACAGGTTCGCCGCGTAGTGGCCGCCGTCGGCCATCGACACGCTCGCGCAGCCGAGCATCGTCTCGTAGCCGTTCTGCATCATGTACGCACCCAGGCCGCCCCACAGCGCCATGATGACGGCGCCGCTGCGGTAGTCGCTGTGCACGCACGAGCGGCCGACCTCGACCATCTTGCCGCGCAGGTGCGTGAGGCGCGACAAATCGAATTCGCCTTCGGCGTACAGGCGGCCGACACGCGCCGCCTGGTGCGGCGGCAGCACGCGGTACGTACCGACGACTTTCAGCGTGTCGAGATCGCGGACCAGCAGGTGGTCGCAATACACGTCGAACGGATCGACATCGAGACCGGACGGGCCGCTGACCTGCGCGCCCATCTCTTCGGCGAACACGCTGTAGCGCAGGCGCTGGGCTTCGCGCAATTCGTCTTCCGTACGCGCCCATGCGGCGCGCAGGCGATACTCCGATGTGACGGTTTCACTGGCGCGCGGCAGGTGGCGTCGCGACGTGTCGAGGGGCAGCGAGGCAAAAGGGAGCGTAGGCGTCGGCAGTTCTCGCATTAGGCTTTCCTGGTCGTAAGGAATAGGACGACATGCCCGCCAATGTAGTAACCGGCCGTGACCGTTATGTGGCACGACCGTGTCCTTTCAATGACGTGTCGCCGAATTGACTTTAGCAGAAAGCTTGCGAAACCGTACGATCAATCCCTTCAAACCAATTCAGGCGGGCTTTACACCAGTTCCGGCGTCAAAACCGCCCGCAATACGGCCTGCCGGCTGCCGTCGCGCGTGCGGCTCGCCAGCCACACGATTCCGCCCTTCTTGATGCTCCAGCTGTCGTCGCTGCCGGCGACCAGCTGCGCGGCGACGCTGCCGAGTGTCGGCTGATGGCCGACGATCACGACCGTCGGTGCGATACCGTCCGGCCAGCCGGCCGCCGCCAGCACGTCGTCGACACTGCCGCCCGGCGCGAGGGCGTCGACGGTCCGGTACTGGTCGGTCAGCGCCTCGACGGTCTGCACGGTGCGCGCCGCGGGGCTCGCGAGAATCACGGTATTCGTCTCGAGCCGGCCGCGCAGCCATTTGGCCATCGCCTGCGCATCCTTGCGGCCGCGCACGGTCAATTGGCGCGCGAGATCGCTCGTCGCGTAGTCTTCGGCTTCGGCGTGGCGCCACAGGATCAGGTTCATCATGATGTTCTCCTTGCTTCGGCGAGCGCCCGCGCGCGCATGCGTGGGGGGCGGCCGATCATCCCGTGAATTGTCGCAAATCGCGGACCGCTCGCCGCCGCGGCATTTACCCGCATATCGTGATTGACCGATGCGGCCATTCGACGTTATTATCTTTGGCTCGTCGGAGCGTAGCGCAGCCTGGTAGCGCATCTGATTTGGGATCAGAGGGTCGTAGGTTCGAATCCTATCGCTCCGACCAAGGAATCAAGGGGTTACATGCCAAAAGCGTGTAACCCTTTTTCCGTTTACGGGCGTTTTTTACCAGCCCTAGAATCGCCCCGCCGTTTTCCGGGCTCGCCGCGATGCGGGCCAAGCCCGGCTCAACCGCCGCGTCGACGCACCCACGCCTCCACCACGAGGCTCGCGCACGGAACTTGCTGGAACACGCGATAATACGTGTGAAACAACCCGCAACCGCGCATGAAAAACAACGTTCTCAAGCCAGCCCTCTGCGCGTCGCTGCTCGTACTCGCGACCACCGCCGGCGCCGCGTCGGCGAAAGCGCTCGACGACGCGCTCGACTGTCATTCGACCGGCCACAAGTTCGTCGCGCCGCTGCTTGCCGCCGGCGAAATCCAGTCCGAGCCGATGCACGTCGAATCGAATTCGGTCAACGCGTTCCGCACGAACCGCTCGCTGACGGCGTACGGCTTCGGCGTCTATGTCGTGCTGGGTTACCAGGCCAACGACCCGATCTTCCGTCCGGGCGACGGCAGGCCGATCGGCGACTGGGCCTACGGCGTCGTCGTGCGCGGCACGAAGAGCGCGGTCGAGGAAGCCGTACGCAAGGCCGGCAGCGATGCAACCGTCAAGCAGGCGTTCCCGTTCCTGACCGCGATCGTCTGCTCGTCGGATTGAGCCGACCGTCGGCACCCGCGTTGCGCGGCCCTGACGATCGTGCGGCGCCGCGCCTGACGGGTGCCTCGCCCGCCTGTCCACCCGGCGCCCGGAGCACCTCCCGGGCCCGCTATTGGCCCGTCACGCGCCGGTATAAACCACGCGATACGGGATACCGACCTTCTCCCACTCTGCCGCCTCCTGGCTGAGGCTGTAGTCGGTCAACGGGTTCTGCTCGACCCAAGCGCTCGGCAGACGCACCTCGTACCCGCCCTTCTTCATCTGCGAAACGGAAATGTCGGGCAGCCCCGCATCGGTCCGGCGCCGGCACAGCAGCGCCGCGAGCCGCAGGCAGAACAGCAGCGGCCATTCGACCTCCCGCGCCTGCGACAGCTTGCCGAGCTTGCCCGCATGGCCGAGCACGAGCGCGGCGAGCCGGGCCTGGTCGGTACGCGAAAAACCCGGCATGTCCGCATTGCTCGCGATATAGGCCGAATGCTTGTGATACGCGCTGTGCGAGATCGACAGACCGATCTCGTGCAATGCGGCCGCCCAGCCGAGGAACATCCGCCCTTCCTCGCGCGCTTCCTCGTCGCCTTCCTCGAGCTCGTCGTAAAAACGCGCGGCGAGCGCCCCGATCCGCTCGGCCTGTGCGCGATCGACGCCGTAGCGGCGCGTGAAACCCTCGACAGTCACCGCGCGCATGTCCTCGTGCTGGGTCCGGCCAAGCAGGTCGTACAGCACGCCGAGGCGCAGCGCGCCGTCGGTCGTGTCGACGTAGTCGACGCCCAGCTCCTCGAACACCGCCAGCATGATCGCCAGGCCGCCCGCGAGTACCGGCACGCGGTCGGGCTTCAGCGCGATCAGCTTCAGCCGGTTGACGTTCTCCGACTTGATCAGCGCGCGCTTCAGCCGCTCCAGGCCGCCGCGCGAAATGCCGTGCGTGATGCCCGGATCGTTGAAGCCGTTCGCCTCGACGAGCTCGGCGAGCGCGCGTGCGGTGCCGGACGAGCCGATCGCCTGGTCCCAGCCAGCCTTCTTGTATTCGCTCGAAATGATCTGGATCTCGCGCTTGGCCGCGAGTTCGGCCTGCCGCATCGTGTATTCGTCGACGTTGCCGGCCGGAAAGAAGGTGCGGCTATGGCTCACGCAACCGATATAGAGGCTCTCCATCACGATCGGCGTGTAGTGCGAGCCGATGATGAATTCGGTCGAGCCGCCGCCGATGTCGACGACGAGCCGCTTGCCGGCGCTCGCCGGCACCGAGTGCGCGGCGCCCGCATAGATCAGGCGCGCCTCTTCGCGGCCCGCGATCACTTCGATCGGGAACCCGAGCGCCGCCTCGGCCTCGCCGAGGAATTCGGCGGCGTTCTTCGCGACGCGCAGCGTGTTGGTCGCGACCGCGCGCACATGATCGGGATGGAAATCGCGCAGGCGCTCGCCGAACCGCTTGAGCGCCTCCCAGCCACGCTCCTGCGACGCGCGATCGAGCATCTTGTCGCTCGACAGGCCCGCGGCCAGCCGCACCGGCTCGCGCAGCGCGTCGACGGGATAGATCTGGCTGCCCGCCGGCGTTTCCTCGACGCGCCCGACGATCAGCCGGAAGCTGTTCGAGCCGAGATCCACGGCAGCCAGCAAGTGGGGAGTTGTAACCATCAGAAGGGGGCTCCGTGCGCGTTCTTCCGCGACAGCCGTTCCTCCGGCAACCGCGGGCGATCAATCAAAGGCGACATTTTAAGCGTGGAACGCTTGCCGTTGCCACGCTTCACGGGCATGCACACTGCTCGATTCCATATAGCCGAAACATTTATGCGACGAAAGGGTTACGGCGTAGAATTTCCCGATATAAAACCATTATTGTCATCAGCACGTCATCGTACCGTGAGAGTTTCCGAGCGTCCTTTCGAATCATCGCCTGAATTACCTCCTACTCTGCCGATGTCCGTCCGTTACCCGCTTCTCAACCGTGAACTCGGCATCCTCGGTTTCAACGAGCGCGTGCTGGCCCAGGCGGCCGATCCGCAAGTCCCGTTGCTCGAGCGCCTGCGCTTCATCTGTATCACCAGCAGCAACCTCGACGAATTCTTCGAAGTCCGGATGGCCGGCCTGCAGGAACAGCTCCGCGACAACCCCGGCGCGCTGACGCCCGACGGCATGTCGTTGCAGCACGCTTACGATCTCGTCGTCGAACGCGCGCAGCGGCTCGTGCATCGACAGTACACGATGCTGCACGAAACCGTGCTGCCGGCGCTCGAACAGGAAGGCATCTACTTCCACGCGAGCGACTCGTGGAACGACGAGCAGCTCGAATGGGCGCGACGCTACTTCCTCGACGAACTGCTGCCCGTGCTGACGCCGATCGGCCTCGATCCGGCCCACCCGTTCCCGCGCGTGCTGAACAAGAGCCTGAACTTCGTCGTCGAGCTCGAAGGCCGCGACGCGTTCGGCCGCCAGGCCGTGATGGGCATCGTGCAGGCGCCGCGCGCGCTGCCGCGCGTCGTGCGCATGCCGCATGCGCTGTCGGGTTTCGAGCACGGCTTCGTGCTGCTGAGCTCGTTCATGCAGCGCTTCGTCGGCGAACTCTTCCCGCAACTCGTCGTGAAGAGCTGCAACCAGTTCCGCATCACGCGCAACAGCGAGCTGTTCGTCGACGAAGACGAAATCACGAACCTGCGTGTCGCGCTGCAGGGCGAACTGCCCGCGCGCCACCTCGGCAACGCGGTGCGCCTCGAAGTGTCGGCCGACACGCCGCTGCACATCGTGCGGCGCCTGCTCGAGGAAAGCGAACTCGGCGACAAGGACTGCTATCGCGTGGCCGGGTCTGTGAACCTCGTGCGCCTGATGCAGATTCCCGATCTCGTCGACCGCCCGGACCTGAAGTTCACGCCGTTCACCGCATCGACCCCCGCGGTAATCGCCAACGCGCCGACGATGTTCGACGCGATCGACGCCGGCGACATCCTGCTGCACCACCCGTACGAGAGCTTCCAGCCGGTGCTCGAACTGCTGCAGCAGGCCGCGAGAGACCCGAGCGTCGTCGCGATCAAGCAGACGATCTATCGCACCGGCACCGACTCGCCGCTGATGGACGCGCTGATGGAAGCCGCGCGCAACGGCAAGGAAGTGACCGTCGTCGTCGAGCTGCTCGCGCGCTTCGACGAGGAAACCAACATCAACTGGGCGTCGCAGCTCGAAGCCGTCGGCGCGCATGTCGTGTACGGCGTGGTCGGCCACAAGTGCCACGCGAAGATGATGCTGATCGTGCGACGCGTCGTGCAGGCTGGCAAGGCGTCGCTGCGCCGCTACGTGCACCTCGGCACCGGCAACTACCATCCGCGCACCGCGCGCCTCTACACCGACTTCGGGCTGATGACGGCCGACCAGAAGATCTGCGAGGACGTGCATCACGTGTTCCAGCAACTGACCGGGATCGGCGGCGAACTGACGCTGCACGAGCTGTGGCAGTCACCGTTCACGCTGCATCCGCGCATCATCGAGTCGATCCGCGCGGAGATCGACAATGCGCAGGCCGGCAAGCGCGCGCGCATCGTCGCGAAAATGAACGCGCTGCTGGAACCGTCGGTGATCGCCGCGCTGTACGAAGCGTCGCAGGCCGGCGTCAAGGTCGATCTGATCGTGCGCGGCGTCTGCGCGCTGAAGCCCGGTGTGCCGGGGCTGTCGGAAAACATCACGGTGCGCTCGATCGTCGGCCGCTTCCTCGAACACCACCGCATCTACTATTTCCATGCGGGCGGCGCCGAGGACGTCTATCTGTCGAGCGCCGACTGGATGGACCGCAACCTGTTCCGCCGCGTCGAAGTCGCGTTCCCGATCCGCGAGCGCAAGCTGAAGCGGCGCGTGATCGCCGAAGGGCTGTCGGTGTGCCTCGGCGACAACCAGTCGGCATGGCAGATGCACAGCGACGGCCATTATCGCCGGCGCCGTACCGGCAAGACGATCCGCAACGCCCAGCTCGGGTTGCTCGCGAAGTTCTGTTCGTGAACCGTCGGCGCGATGCAGATCGCGCCGACGCATCGCCATGAAAAAAAGCAGCCCGCGGGCTGCTTTTTTTGAACGCCGACGAGCCGCTACGCGATCATGCTTCGTAAGCAGCCGGCCGGATCGCGATGACGCGCGAGCCCGGGAACCGCGCGGTGAACGTACTGCCGCGCCCTTCCTCGCTCTGCACGTACAGATGCGCATCGTGCCGCTGCAGCACGTGCTTGACGATCGCGAGCCCGAGGCCCGTGCCGCCCGTGTCGCGCGAACGGCTGCGGTCGACGCGGTAGAAGCGCTCGGTGAGCCGCGGCAGGTCGGCGGCCGGAATCCCGAAGCCGCTGTCCGTGACGGAAAACACGCCTTGCGCGCCCTCGCGCCGCCACGACACGACGATCTTGCCGCCGTCGGGCGTATAGCGGATCGCGTTCGTGACGAGATTCGCGAACGCGCTGAACAGCTCCGTCTGCGCGCCCGTGACACCGAGCGTCTCGTCGATCGAGAACGCGATGTCGTGATGCCCGTTCGACAGCGTCTGCGCATCCTCCTTCAGATGATCGAACACCGCCCGCATGTCGATCGCGTGATCGACCGGCGGCTTGCTCTCGCCCTCCAGCTTCGCGAGCACCAGCAGGTCGGTCACGATGTGCCGCATCCGTGACGCCTGCTGCTCCATCATGTCGAGATAGCGCGCGCGGTCCTCCTCGTTCAGCGGCAGCTCGCGCATCGTCTCCAGGAAACCCGACAGCACCGTGAGCGGCGTCTTCAGCTCGTGCGACACGTTCGCGACGAAGTCACGCCGCATCGCGTCGGTACGTTCGAGCTCGGTGATGTCCTGCGTGAGCAGCAGCTTGCGGTTCTCGCCGTACGGAAACACCTGCACGGCCAGCACGTTCTGCCGCGAGTCGCCCATGCCGCGCATCAACAGCGTCTCGTCGTAATGCTGCGCATTGAGATAGCGGACGAAATCGGGATGGCGCACCAGGTTCGTGATGTGCTGGCGCAGGTCGCGCTTCGCATCGAGGCCGAAATGGACTTCGGCGATCGCGTTGCACCACTCGATCTGGTCATGGTCGTCGAGCATCGCGACACCGTTCGGCGAGGCCTGGATCGCCTGGATGAAACGCGAGTGCTGCTGTTCGACCTGCCGCACCTGCGCATGCCACTGCTTCGCGAGCTTGTGCAGCCGATAGTAGATCTCGCCCCAGATGCCCGGCGCGCTCGGCACCTCGCCGTAGACGGGCGCATCGAGCAGGCGCCACAGACGCTGCGTATGGAAGGTGCTGAAAAAGCCCTGCGCGACCAGCATCACGACCACGAACACGAGGCCCGCGGTCGGGCCGGCGAAGACGCCGACCAATACGCCGATCAGCACGAGCAGCACGAGCGACACCAGAAAGCGCGCCCAGATGATGTTCATGATTCAGCGTCCGAAAGAATGAACGGCACGCCGCGGCACGCGGCATGCCCGAATACGTTACGCGTGCTTGGCGAGGCGGTAGCCGCTGCCGCGCACGGTTTCGATCATCGCATCGCAGCCGGCCGGTTTCAAGGCCGCGCGCAATCGTTTGATGTGCACGTCGACGGTACGCTCCTCGACGAACACGTGGTCGCCCCACACCTGGTCGAGCAACTGCGTGCGGCTGTGCACGCGCTCCGGATGCGTCATGAAGAAATGCAGCAGGCGGAACTCGGTCGGGCCGAGATCGAGCTTGATCTCGCTGCCGTCGCCGTGCGCGGCGACGCGATGCGTGGCCGGGTCGAGGCGCAGCCCGTTGATCGACACGACGTCCTCGGTCAGCTGCGGCGCGCGGCGGCGCAGCACGGCCTTGATGCGCGCCATCAGCTCCTTCGGCGAGAACGGCTTCGTCACGTAGTCGTCCGCACCGATTTCGAGGCCGAGCACCTTGTCCTGCTCGTCGCCGCGGGCGGTGAGCATGATGATCGGGATGTGCTTGGTCCGTTCGTTGTTGCGCAGGTCGCGCGCGAACGCGATGCCGGACTTGCCCGGCAGCATCCAGTCGAGCAGCACGAGATCGGGCAGCACGTCGCTGATCAGGTTCTGCGCCTGTTCGGCGTTGTAAGCGCGGATCGGGCAGTGACCGGCGTGCTGGAGATTCACCGAGATCAGTTCGGAAATCGCGGGCTCATCTTCAACGACGAGAATGTTGCTGGGCATCGGCACCTCTGTTCTTCCTATGGAGTCGATTAACTGTTGGCTTCGCGATCGAGCGTGTCGCGCGGCTGGTGCCGCACGTCGGTGCCCTTCACGATGTAGATGATGAATTCGGCGATGTTCTTTGCGTGGTCACCGATCCGTTCGATCGCCTTCGCGATGAACAGGTAGTCGAGGCCGACCGAGATCGTGCGCGGATCTTCCTGCATGTACGACACGAGCTTGCGCACGAACGCGCGGAATTCCATGTCGATTTCCTTGTCGTCCTTGACGATCTGCGCGGCGGCCACCGTATCGAGGCGCGCGAACGCGTCGAGCGCGCGGCGCAGGATCGTCACGGCCATCTCGCCCGACACCTTGATCTCGGCGATGTTGACCGCGCGCGCGGCCGGCTCGTCGACCAGGCGGCGCACGCGCTTGGCGATCTTCTCGGCCTCGTCGCCGGCGCGCTCGAGGTTCGTAATCGTTTTCGAAATCGACATCAAAAGACGCAGGTCACGCGCGGCAGGCTGTCTCCGCGCGATGATGTTGCCGCATTCCTGGTCGATGTCCACTTCCATCGCGTTCAGCGTTTCCTCGGCCGCGATCACCTTCTCGGCCGTATCGCGATCGAATTCGTTCAGCGCGCGCATCGCGCCGACGATCTGCGACTCCACGAGTCCGCCCATTTCCAGCACTTTCGACGACACGGCATTCAGGTCCGCGTCGAACTGGCTCGACAGATGTTTATCCGACATGGTTGTTGTTCTCCGTCATCAGCCGAAGCGGCCGGTGATGTAGTCTTCCGTTTCCTTGCGCACCGGCTTGATGAAGATCTTTTCGGTCTCGCCGAACTCGATCAGCTCGCCCAGGTACATGTAGGCCGTGTAATCCGAGCAGCGTGCGGCCTGCTGCATGTTGTGCGTGACGATCACGACCGTGTAGTCGCTCTTCAGCTCCGCGATCAGCTCTTCGATGCGGCCCGTCGAGATCGGGTCGAGCGCCGAGCACGGCTCGTCGAGCAGCAGCACTTCCGGACGGATCGCGATGCCGCGCGCGATGCACAGACGCTGCTGCTGGCCGCCCGACAGCCCGTAGCCGCTCTGGCCCAGCTTGTCCTTCAC
>Ga0268252_1000283_pt1 | contig 35514 bp, 37 predicted proteins | sample AgamicMgSfrz_FD_200244 | JGI IMG/M metagenome (GOLD analysis project Ga0268252, IMG submission 200244) | Agave microbial communities from Guanajuato, Mexico - Mg.Sf.rz (v2) (version 3) | ecosystem: Host-associated > Plants > Phyllosphere > Phylloplane/Leaf | place: Guanajuato, Mexico | collected... | reverse complement strand
ATCCATCCTTGCATATTCTTGACATCTTTTCACCTGCTTTCTACTCTTAAGTACAAAAAAATGTACTACGGCAATTTTTATTGCCTACTTTAAAAAAGTGAGAAATGATTTTATTCTAGTATATGTAACAAAGATACTCAATACATTTTTAATTTCTAATGAATAGATGTTTATGGTTTGATAACCATACGATTGTGTAACTTTAAGCAGAATAATTCTTTTATATATAAATTCTTGAGGAGGAATCGTAATGAGATTTGGAATTATAGGTGCAGGATCAATTGGATCAATTATTTCTAAAAAATTAGTTAAGAACGGTCATGATATCAAAATTGCAGATGCAAGGGGAATGGAACATTTAGAAGGAAAAGAGCTTGCTGGAACTCCTGTGCCCGTAGAGGATGCAATTAAAGATATTGAAGTTCTTATAATATCTCTTCCTACAAAAGCAATACCAAGCATTCGGAACACTATCAATCAAGTCGGGGAGGAAGTAGTCATTGTAGATACTTCAAATTATTATCCTTTTAGAGACGACAAAATTGAAGAAATCGAGAACGGAATGGTTGAAAGTGTTTGGGTTTCAAATCAATTAGGTAGACCTGTCATTAAAGCTTTCAATAACTTATTAGCCTATACTTTAGAAAATGAAGGAACATCCGAAGATTCTAGTGGACGAATTGCGATGGCAGTTGCTGGTAATGATCCAGCACAAAAACAAGTAGTCATGGACGTAGTAAACGAGCTAGGCTTCGATGTAGTAGACAGTGGTTCTTTAAGTGACTCTTGGAGACAACAGCCAGGAACTCCTGCTTACTGCACAGAGCTAACGAGAGATGAACTCACGAAAGCGTTGAAAAAAGCAAATAAAGAAAAAGCACCATTATCACGCGACAAAGTGATAGAAAATTTTGCGCAAGAAAAGGATGTTGAATTCTCACATAAGGATGTTGTGAATCTAAACAGAGAAATATATAATTTATAAGAACAAAAGGTGCGCTCTAGCTGAGTGCACCTTTTTTACATCCATGTATCCTCATAAAGTTACAAAGAGATATGTTCGTATATTTCTTTTTGGCTATCAAACAACCCAGAATGTTATCAATATTTCTGAGAGCTTCCAAAAAGCCCCTCCATTTTGAACACATTTTTTCAAAGGCTAAAATCTAAGTAGTAGCTTTTTAATAACCGATCAGAATAGTTATATAAATGATTGGATGTAAATAAATAAGAAACCCATCCCTCATGTGTGAAGTAAGATGGGTTTTTAAAGTTATATGTGCAAAATAACTTTTAAAGTGACAATTAAAAGTTTTAACATATTATAAATTAACTCTCTATGTTTGCATTTAGATTCGGGGAAATATTACTTTTAGGAGCTAAAATACAAACTTTCTAAAGTTAATTCACTCATATTTTTTAAAAACGATAGCTGCATTATGACCTCCAAAACCAAATGAATTGGATAGACCAATACTTATTTCCACTTGGCGAGCAACAAGGGGTACATAATCTAAATCACATAATGGATCAGGCTTTTCTAAGTTGATTGTTGGAGGAATGATTCCCTGCTCTAAGCTTTTTGCCAAAGCAATTGCTTCAACGCCTCCAGATGCTCCTAACATGTGACCAATCATAGATTTATTGGCTGTTACCGGAATTCGATAAGCTTGTGTTCCAAAAAGTTTTTTAATTGCCATCGTTTCAGATAAGTCTCCCACTTCTGTACTTGTTGCATGAGCACTAATAACATCGATCTCTTCAGGAAAGATATTTGCGTTTTTTAAAGCTGATTTCATTGCAAGGTAGGCTCCTTTACCTTCTGGGTGTGAGGATACCATATGATAGGCATCAGAACTCGCACCATAGCCAATGACTTCTGCATGAATTTTTGCATTTCTTTTTAAAGCATGAGACAAAGATTCCAAGATTAAAATCCCTGCTCCTTCTGACATAACAAAACCATCTCGATTTACATCAAAAGGACGGCTAGCTTCGGTTGGATTATCATTTCTCGTTGATAATGCTGTAGCATTACCAAAACTAGCTAAAGATAAATCTGTTATAGCAGCCTCTGCTCCTCCTGCAAAAACAGCATCGGCTTCTCCAAAGCGAATAAGTCTGAATGCTTCACCAATAGCTGTATTTCCGATAGCACAAGCAGAAACAGGCGACATAGTAGGTCCCATAGCATTCCATTTAATACTAATTTGTGCTGCAGCAGCATTTGAAATCATGGCCGGTACCAAGGTTGGGCTAACTCTTCTTGGACCTTTCTCTCGCAGTTTGTCAACGTTGTCGATGAATGTTTCAATTCCTCCAATGCCCGAGCCAACATATACGCCAAGCCTTTCGGGATTAATACCATCTGCACCTAATTTAGAATCAGTCCAGGCCTGTTCAGCAGCAGCCAAGGCAAACTGAGCAAAGCGATCTAGACGTCGTGCTTCTTTTTTTCCGAAAGTATCATCAGCATTAAAATCACGAATAATTCCTGCAATTTTTGCTTTATGATCACTTACGTCAAATGTATCAATAGAAGAAATGCCTGATCTACCTTCAGTCAAATTTCTCCAAAACTTTTCTACATTGTTTCCAATGGGAGAGACTACTCCCATTCCAGTAATAACGACTCTTTCCAATTTTTCATCACTCCAAATCAATAGTATAATTGTATTTTACATCTAAATTATCCTATTACCAGTGAGAGTTTATCCTAGTATAATTAGTACTACGTTAAATTGTTATGATGGAGGTCTTAGAAATGAATGATAAAAACAGACTTGAAGCTTTGTCCTCATTTTTGAAATTAAAGCGATCTCAAATAAAGCCAGATTCTATAGGATTACCTTCTGGTACCCGGCGAAGAACACCTGGCCTACGGAGAGAAGAAGTCGCACAATTAGCTGGAGTTAGTACTACTTGGTATACGTGGCTAGAACAGGGTCGAGACATAAAGGCTTCTACAAGCGTGTTAGATTGTATATCCACAGCTTTACAACTAAATAATGATGAACGAGAGTATTTATATGATTTAGCTTTAGGAGTGAAATCATCTATTATTCATGGAAAGAAGGATCAACCAAAACTCAGTCCTTCTTTGGAAAAGATTTTAGCTGAGTTAACATATTGTCCTACTATCATTACAGATCGACATTGTCATATTGTAGGCTGGAACAATGCTGCTGCTCATGTGTTTTTAGATTTTGAACAACTTCCATATGACCAACGAAATTTAATCCGTCTAGTATTTACAAGAAAAGAATTAAAAGCATTAGCTGTGAATTGGGAGCATTTTGCTAAAGGATTTCTTGCCATTTTTCGTGCCTATTATGGTCAGTACTTGGGCGATGAATGGTATAACCAATTTATTAAAGAAATGAGTAATTCGCATCCAGAGTTTCAATCTTTGTGGCAAGAAAGTCAAGTTAATAAGGCTCCAGAAATGATGATTGAATTTAGGCATGCTAAAGCTGGAAAGATGTTGTTTAATTTAACATCTCTCCAAGTACAGGGGAATATGGATTTAAGATGTAGTATCTATACACCAGTAGAGGGGACAACTACAGAGGGTAAATTAAAACGATTAATGAAGAAAACCTTTATTTAAAAAGATGCCTCTAGTCTCCACCTGAACTGCATTCCAATTGTTAGATAAAGAAACTCTAATGATTGTTCATTTGCAAATATTTACCATACAATAAATTAGGCTACTATGATGAATAGGCTTTTCATATTCAATAGGGGAAAGATAATGCAGAGAAGAATACATTCTTGGTATTGTCATATAGTCCATAAAAGTATACTTTTGCGGACTATGAGTTTGTATAAAAAATTTATTATTTTCGACGTTCGTTTAAATCCAAAAAGAATTTACAAACGTTCTTTAAAATGTATATAGTTTTATGAACGATTTTAGCAAAGTAATAGATTGAAAAGTCTACTTCCTATAATCAAACTGATGTTAACCCAAAAAGAAGAAGCCTGTATCTAAGGAGATACAGGCTTCTTCTACTATTTAATAATTTGTTTGCCCTTGTGAGGCCCTTTCGTTATGTATATCGGTTCATAACCAAAGTGCCTTGTGTAAGATACGAATATCTACTTTCAATTTGAGGTAATACGTTTGTCGAAGTCGCTGTTAATTCTTTCAAAACTAATCAGTCCCTTCATGGATTAAGTATTTACCATTTCCCAACAACCATTAATAGTATTGGTGTCGTATTATATGTGTACCACGTATTTTAAAGTTAAAACGTTAATCCAACATTTTTTATAGGTTTCTCTTTCATAATAAAACGGTACATTAAGTACTTTTTGAATTGTCCATAGTCGACCTAAGGAAAAGGTTTTCCTTAAAATGATTGTTTTTATATTTTTTAAAATGTCCCTAAGTATAAAATTGAAAGAATTAACCGTTGAATAACCAGCCGTTTTAAGTGTTAATATACTATTAAATAAGGATTTAGTATTTAAATACAAAAAATGTTGACTTTGTTACAAGAAGCTAATTATAATTAAAAACATAAAGAAAACGTTTTCCTTTTTTTATTTTTACGGTTTTATTTCTGAATATTCTAATTAAATTATCGGAAGGCAGTGATCAATAATGAAAAAAGTTAAAGTTGGAATCGTCGGATTAGGGAGATTGGGAAGAAAACATGCAGAAAATTTAGCATTCCGAATCCCAAATTGTGAATTGCTGGCCGTTTGCAGTGTGATCAAAGAAGAGGCTGAACAGGTACAGGAAGAATGGGGAATTAAATATGCCTATACTAGTTATGACGAGATGATAGAGAATAAAGAGCTAGATGCAATCTTTATTGCTTCGCCATCAGGTTTTCATTGTGAACAAATTGAAAAGGCCTTAAATGCTAAACTACATGTTTTTAGCGAAAAACCTCTTGGTTTGTACTTAGAAGAAGCATTACAAGTACAGGAAGTCGTTAACAAACATACGGATAAGGTTTTTATGGTTGGGTTTATGCGAAGATACGATAAATCATATGCATACGCGAAAAAGCAAGTTGAAGAAGGAAAAATAGGAGATCCCGTTTTGATTCGTTGCTATGGTCTTGATCCTACAAAAGCAATTGATGGGTTCATGACATTTGCTAAGAACAATTATAGTGGTGGCTTATTCTTAGATATGGCTATCCATGATTTGGATTTAGCTAGATGGTACTTAAATTCAGAAGCTAAACAAGTATGGGCTATTGGTGGGTCTTATGGCTATCCTGAAATTAAAGAATTAAATGATGCAGAGACGGGTGCTGCCTTGGTGAAATTTGAAAATGACACGATGGGTATTTTCGTTGCAGGTCGTAACTGTGCACACGGATATCATATTGAAACAGAAATTATCGGTACAAAAGGGACTTTAAGAATCGGAACAACCCCAGAAAAGAATATGGTAACTGTATTTGATGAAAATGGAGCGATAAAAGAATGTTCAGATGGATTCTTGGAACGATTTGAGCAGGCATACTTAAGTGAAGTTGAAGAGTTTATCTCTTGTATTAGAGAAAATAGACAGCCAAACGTCACAGTAGAAGATGGAGTATTGTCCACGGCTTTAGGATACGCTTGCAAAGAATCATTTGAAACAGGAGAACTGGTTTCAGTGCAATCTCCTTACAAAGTTGTACCATCATCTTTATGATTTAATAGCCATGCTATCACCTATTAGGGTACTAGTATTTGTTTTCCGAAGTCCCCTCTAAATAATAGAAAATTGTTTTTCTTAATAATGTAAACGTTATCAACGATTTAGTTTTCTACTAACTTTATAAACTCGTAAACATTACTTTTTATCTTTGATATGGGTAGGAGGAAAATGGATGTACATAGAGACAAAAGGGAAGAAACAAGACCCTAAAAGAATGGTAAGAAAAATTGCCTTTATTTCCACATTCGGTGGTCTGCTCTTTGGATATGATACTGGCGTTATAAATGGGGCATTACCGTATATGTCAGGGGCAAACCAACTTGATTTAAATCCGTTTACACAGGGACTCGTCGCTAGTTCCCTTTTATTAGGTGCAGCTTTTGGTGCATTATTTGGCGGACGTTTGTCAGATTATAACGGTCGTCGTAAAAATATCTTATATCTAGCACTGTTATTCTTTATAGCAACCCTTGGATGCACCTTTGCTCCAAATACTACGTTAATGGTCGTTTGTCGGTTCATTTTGGGAATTGCTGTAGGTGGTGCATCTGTAACTGTCCCAACTTTTCTAGCTGAAATGTCACCAGCTGAAACAAGAGGACAGATTGTTACACAAAATGAATTAATGATTGTTACAGGTCAGTTTTTAGCTTTTACGTGCAATGCAATCTTGGGCAATGTATTAGGAGATGTAGGGCATGTCTGGAGATTCATGTTAGTTATTGCATCATTACCGGCTGTTGTATTATGGTTTGGAATGTTAATCGTTCCAGAGAGTCCTCGTTGGCTTGTATCAAAAGGCAGAATAGGTGATGCCTTAAGAGTGCTTAAGCAAATCCGGGAGGAAAATCAGGCGAATATAGAACTGAAGGAAATTAAATTGTCAGTTGACGAAGAGTCCAAATTAGACAAATCTAGTTTTAAAGATTTGTCTATTCCTTGGGTGCGCCGCATTTTATTTTTAGGAATTGGAATTGCTATTGTTAATCAAATTAACGGTGTGAACGCTATTATGTACTATGGAACAGAAATACTTAAGAATACAGGATGGGGAACCAAAGCAGCGTTAATTGGAAACATTGCAAATGGGGTTATTTCGGTAGTTGCGATGTTAGTTGGAATCTGGTTACTTGGTAGAGTGAGAAGACGCCCGATGTTGATTATTGGCTTATGTGGTACTACCACGTCTCTTTTTCTCATTGGTTTTTTCTCTTTTATTCTCAATGGTTCCGCGGCACTTCCTTACATCGTTCTCTCTTTAACGGTCGTGTTTTTAGCTTTCATGCAAGGGGCCATAGGACCTGTAACATGGTTAACACTGGCGGAAATATTTCCATTAAGAATGCGCGGTCTTGGTATGGGTTTTAGTGTATTTTGGATGTGGATTGTTAATTTCTTAATCAGTTTGTCATTTCCTGTGTTGCTTAGCACTATAGGCTTATCTACCACCTTTTTGGTATTTGGTGTGTTAGGGTTAATAGCAATTGCATTTGTGAATAGGTATTTACCAGAAACCAAAGGGAAATCACTTGAAGAGCTAGAATACTATTTTCGCTCCTATGGTGATGAAGAATTACAGAGCAAACAAGCAAGATGATTTATTAAAAATCATTCTTTAATATGTACAAAAATTATATATGACGCATAGAAAATGGTAGGCAGCTTTGTTTTAGGCAAAGCTGTCTGTTTATTAAAGGGGATAATTTATATGCTATAATAAATAAAATTAACCCATCGTAATACATACCTATTTATAAACTAAATACCTGAGTGAAAGGAGGAATTTTATGAGAATAACTATTCGCAGTGTGGCTCAAGAAGCAGGGGTTTCAATAGCAACAGTTTCAAAAGTCATCAATCATACAGGGAAAATTAGCGAAAAGACGAAAAAGAAAGTATTCATAGCGATGGAGAAACTTAATTATAAGCCTGATGCTGCTGCGGCTTCTTTAAGAGGGAAGCGAACAAAATTGATCGGCTTGCTTGTTCCAGATATATCTAATCCTTTTTATTCAGAAATTGCGAGAAGTATTGAAGACCGCAGTCATGAAATAGGATTAAACGTTATGATGTGCAATACAGATAATGACGTAAAAAAGGAAAAGACATACCTATCTTTGTTGACTAGTCAACGAGTAGATGGCGTAGTGGTAGCCTCAGCTTTTAGAAGTACGCATTTACTTGAAGAGATGATAAATATGGGAGTACCTAGTGTTTTAATAGCTTCAGAAATACCTAGTTTATCTATGAATACCGTAACAGTTGATGATTATAAAGGTGGATACCTAGCTACTTCATATTTATTATCTTTAGGACATAAGAAAATTGGGATTATTTCAGAAGATGTGCGAAGTAATACACCACGTTTAGCAGCATACAAAGATACAATTCAAGAAGCAAAACTTCCTATAAAAGATGAATACATAATAAAAACAGAAGCTACGATTCAAAAAGGATATGAGAGTGCTAAGCAGCTTCTTTCATTGGAGGACAAACCTACTGCTATCTTTGCTTGTAACGACCTATTAGCAGCTGGCGTCATACAGGCTGCAAAAGAAGCCAATTTAGATCTTCCTGAGGATTTATCAATTGTAGGGTTTGATAATACTGTGCTGTCTACTACCACTTCTCCCATGCTTACTACGGTTTCTCAACCTATAAAAGAGATGGGGGCAAAAGTAGTTGATTTGTTACTTCAAGAGATGGAGGAATCTAAATCTCACAAAGAACGCTTACTTCTATCCCCTGAACTAGTTATTAGGCAATCAACAGCTCGCCTTTAGTCAAAATACTTTTCTAATGAAAAATGACTCTTATATATACTAAAAAGACCTTATTGAAACATTAATTAAGGTCTTTTATCTTTATTACTTATTACAACTAAATTCAACAGTATATAAAAATCATCTTAAAAACCCTCTTTTGTCAAGAAAATCTGTATTTGATCTATATCTTCCTTTTAAATCTAAAACTCACTATATAAGCTATTACTATTGAGATAACAGTAGCAATAATAACCTTTATGTAAGAAAGCTCTAAGGCCCAAGGGCCATACTTATCTGGATTCAAACGATACATAGACCACCACTGTCCGTTTTCACCTTTGAATAATGAGACGAATATCCATAAAAGAACTAAGAATGAAAACCATGAAAAAAAGATAATATAGTTAACTATTTTTTTATTCATTGGTCACCCCTCCGTCTTCCAAATTCATATACAGTATTCTTTTCTCTTATTATAGTAACAATAATCGGGAAAAGGAATGATATTCCATTGAATAAAGAACAAACGTTCTTTATTGAGGAGTTATTCAATGGATTATGGGCAGCTACCAAACAGAGTCATTATTTGCATAGACATGAAAAGCTTTTTCGCTTCGGTTTCATCTGTCATACGGGGTTTAAATCCGTTGAAAACAAGGCTTGCTGTTGTAGGAGATATCAAACGGTCGGGATCTGTTGTGTTAGCTGCCACCCCTTTATTAAAGAAAGAAGGGATCAAAACAGGGAGTCGTCTCTTTGAAATTCCTAAAAGGAAAGATATCCATGTGGTGAATCCATCTATGGAGAGATACATCAAGGCTTCGAACTATATTTCTAGTTTGGTGTTACAGTATGTGGCTCCTGAAGACTTTCATGCGTATAGCATTGATGAATTGTTTATTGATGCTACAGCTTCTTTGCATCTATTTGCTCGAACCCCAGAGGAGCTAGCTCATCGAATACTCAATGAGATCTATCTACAAAAAGAATTTGGCATCATGGGCGAAGAATTACACCAACATGCGAATGGGATTGATTTTAGTCGTATTTCCGATGTATACATCCCTAGTTCCCGTTCCTTTGGGAAAAGTCAGATTCTCTTTCGAGATTATACAAGCCGAAAAGAAGTTGAATTATTACTATTGGAGCTATTGGACGATGTTTGTTTTCGTTTACGCATGCATCAAGTGGTGGCTCAAACTGTCCATTTATCGATTGGCTACAGCAAACAAACAGGTGGAGGCTTCTCCAGACAAAAGAAAATGGGGAGAGCTTCGAACTTAAGCCAAGATATTTTCCCGTACTGTTTAGCGATTTTACATACGCATGATAGTGGCATGCCGATTCGCTCCATTGGCATTTCATTATCGAATACAAGCATTGAAGAAGAGGGGCAAATGAGCTTATTTGAGGATATCGATCAGCGTGAAAGAGCCTATGCTCTTGCCAAAACGATCGATGAGATTCGCATGCGTTATGGCAAGAATAGTGTACTACGTGCGTCTAGTCACCTTCCGTATTCAACAGCTCGCTATCGAAACGGCCTTATGGGTGGCCATAAAGCTTAAGGAGGAAAAAGAGATGGAACATAGAGGAATGAAAAAATGGCGTCCATTCGCCACTATGCCAGAGCAATACATAGGGTTAAAAGAAATGATAAATAAGCAAGCAGAAGTAGCTCAACCTGTTTTAACAGAAGAGCAAATGGAACAAATTAATTTCACCTTAATTGAAGCCTTACATACAAATAAACAAGTTTATCTTACATACTACAAAAAGGGACAATGTATTACAGAAAAGGGATTCATCCAATTTGTTGATTCCCTGGGAAATTTGTTTGTTTTTATCGATGAAGTATTTGAATTAAAAAACAAAATGAGATTAAGTGAACTAATTGATGTTCGCTTTGCTTAGTTCCTGAAGAAATCGTGTACAGGAATCATTTATGTGGGTGGAGGTACATTCATGTACAATTTTAGAATATATACGTTACGTGATGGTTCAAAGAGAATCATTAAACTAAAAGAAGGAGAATCATTTAAAGAGGAACTCCAAAGAGCAGGTATTCAAGAAACGCAAATTTTCCAGATGCAACTAGTGGAAAAACCAGAGTAATTTTAACATTGCCCTTTTATATGGCTGTAATTGTGTTAGTCTAATAAAAGCCAAATAGAAAAGAGTGATCAACCTGGAAGAAATAAAAGAGCAAGAAATCGATCTTGATAAAGTGTATGACTATGTTGAATTTCCGGATAAAGTTAGTGGCCGATGCGATAATTGCAACTCAGCTTACTTCAAAAGTTCGGTAAAAGAAGGCGTTTTCTTACGCGAATGCCGGGATTGTAGCATGAAAAAGAGTATTTAGGCGGTATTTAGACTATAAAAGAAGGCAGAATTTGAATGGCAGTTGTTATTATTTGTTGTATGATTTTAGTAGGGCTTATTTTTATCTATGGAGGATGGAAGCGTCCATATGATGAAATTAGTTCGGCTCCTGATATATGGATATTAGAAATCCTCTTTGTTATCATTGAAAAAATATTTAAGATTTCAGCAGAAAAACTTATGCGGATCTCATTCATGGTTTTTGGGACTGCTTGGTCCCTGCTATTCCTTATAATATTGATTACACACGCATATTAGAATAAAAAGAAGTTACCAAGTGGTGACTTCTTTTTTATTTATGGTTATTCGCGCCATTCTTACCTCTCATTATGAATGATCTGCGTTAATCGTTACAGAATATTATAACTTCTCGTCCAATTCATAAAGAGATGTGCTTTTGGGACAATCACAAGCATAGAAAACCCAGCATCTCTTACATCACCATTTACTTATTCCCTACTGCGAGATTATTTAGTCTTACTTTGTGATTTTATGTAAGTTTGAAGGAAGTTTTGTAGAAAGTATTTCATTAATCAAAAAAGGATACCATAATATACCTAATGTTAGTTTTTATGGGGAGTTATTGCAGTGAATAATGAATACAATCTTTTGTGTTTTAGAATCGCTTGAGAGAAGAATCCAAGGACTGTGAAAAGGAACTCCTTAAAAGTGAAAGTCATAGGGACATTTTTTATTATGGGTCGATGCGATAAACAACTAATTTTAAAGTAAATAGATAGGACACATATATACTTATCTAATCCAATTTACTTATTTATTACATTAGTTTTACTTCATTTTCATTTTCTTGTAACTAGCGAGCTTTATAATGAATTAAAGTAGTTTGACAATCATACCAAAGACCATTCTAAAGTTAGGCGGTGGGATAATGAGTGAACAATTCTACTCTGATATACAACGTAAAAAAACCTCGATTATAGACTCTTTAATCCATTTAGGAATCTACAAAAAAGGAAACAAACAGCTTTATGAATTAACCTTACATGAGTTAGAAACAGAGTATCAAATAGTTAATCCAACAATCCGAGAGCTATCTTTTTAGATTTTTACTAATTGCAATTCATTTGTTAAAAGGAGGGTTAATCTATGTTTTTGAAAAAGCTAATCAAAAATGGGGCAGTTACGGTTCATTATTATGAAAATGGTTCACTACAAACGTGTAAAGGTCGTGTTTATAATCTTAATCTTCATGAACAGACCCTATCTTTAAAAGATGAAAAACAAAATATTCTTTTTATTAACTTATCTGGCATTGAAGATATTTATTGATTTCAATTTAGTAAAAAGTTTTCTCGATTTTTTTATAAATGGTCACTTTGTACGTGTAAAAGATTACTAGCTAGAGAACCGTAAAGATAAAGAAATGAAATAAAAAAGGAGGAGGAATAATGGGCGAAGACAAACAAATATGGTCTGTCTTTATTCAAAAGGACCGATTTGAACTGCATTCGTACCTTACTTATTTATTTAATCAATGTCATGATGAGAGTCCAAGGCAGTTAGAAGACGAAAATATAGAAGAATAAAGCTATTGATAAAGTAAACTGAAAGGATAAAAAAATGAATATGAAAATAATGTAGGCGACCTCACGTTTCTAATCCGAATGAATAGGTCGTCTATTGCTGTTATAAACCTTTTTTATATGTGTAGATGCATCAATTGTGTTTATGATCTTATACAAGTAATCCTATGTAAATTCACTTTTCATCCGTATAAAGCTTAGAAGGAGGAAGAGCTTGTGAATACAACTGCTAATGTGTTGTATGATTTTGGAATAATTTTAAGAAGGAAGCTATTGAATAATAATCTTTATGCTTATTATTTAATTGATGCAATAAGAAGAGAAAATCATTTTGATTTTTTATATTATTTTTTGACAGCAACTGTAGATAGTCAAACACCTATACCTGAACATGTCTCCAATGTTTTTTTGAAGATCCTTAGCGATAAAGAAAAATTGAGTGACCTTACTCCGTTTGTCATGGGTCTGGTTGAAAAATAAATAGAGTTAAAGATATATATATGCTTCCTCAGATATCTAAATTCCTTTATTAAATGCAGTCATTGTTTTTGGTGCTAGACATTAGTATTGGCTTTGGTCCGAAATAAATCAGCTTGTTAATTAAATATTATTTTTGCGCGGTATGGATTATATATTTTTGTTTATAGTTTAATAAAATTCGAGATATGCACCCAAATCATATGAATTAAAACCCCAACTGAAATTCCTTTCAAGCTATCTGTAATAGTTGTTATAAAAACTAGAAATGAAGAGGTTGTACAATATAACTATATAAGTAAACAAACTAAAGGAGGCTATCTATCTTGAAAGCAACAAGCATTAAGTTTTATGAATTCGGAGAACCTCAACAAGTTCTACAAATAGAAAATAAACAAGTGAAAGATCCTGGGGTTGGTGAAGTGCTAGTACGAATGAAAACTCGACCAATCAATCCATCTGATTTAATTCCTATTCGAGGGGCCTATTCAAATCGGATTTCTTTACCTGCCATTCCGGGATATGAAGGAGTTGGTATCGTAGAAGAGGTAGGTCCATCTGTTTCTAAATGGTTTCTTGGCAAACGAGTATTACCATTACGAGGTGAAGGTACATGGCAGGAGTTTGTAAAAACGTCAGCTGAACTAGCCATTATTGTTCCAGATTATCTAGAGGATTACATAGCAGCACAGCTTTATATCAACCCTATTACAGCATGGGTGATTTGTACGGAAGTATTAGCGTTAAAACCAGGGGATGACCTAATAGTAAATGCCTGCGGTTCTTCTATTGGTCGTATTTTTGCTCAATTCTCCCGTATTTTAGGGTTTCGTTTGATTGCAGTAACGCGAAATAATATCTACACAGAGGAATTAACTCAACTTGGTGCTTCATATGTAATTAATACAGAGATGACTCCACTCTACGATACGGTTATGGAATTGACGAATGGTCGTGGAGCTAAAGCAGCAATTGACTCTATTGGTGGATCAGCTGGTACAAACTTATCCTACTGTGTCAGTCTAAATGGAGTATTTTTGACTATAGGTCTTTTATCAGGAATACCTGTCAATTGGGCAGAAATTATGAATAACAATAAAATAAATACAAATATATTTCATTTACGTCATTGGAATCAAAAAGTCTCTACACGAAAATGGCACGAAACATTTTATCAGCTTATACAATTTGTTCATGAGAAACAGTTAATATTAACAAAACCTCAAGTTCAATACCATCTTTCAGATGTAAAAAAAGCTCTTACTACTAAAATTAAGGGCAAAATACTTTTAACTAGTTAAAAGTCAGGAATATTCTTTGTAAAATGTAAACTAATAACATGAAGGTAGTCCCTTTAAACAGCTAAAGAATGTTTATATCTTTGACTGTTCAGTAGGTTTTTTATTTATTTTTTGAATGGACAGGCAAAGGCAATTCGGTTGTCAACTTTAGAAGCAATTTGCAAAGCCTTAGAATGCCAACCCGGTGATACTTTAGAATACCGGAGCGATAAAGGTAAACAGTAACTTATTGCCATCATAAAAGAGTTCTCTAATCTTCATATATTAGAGAGCTCTTTTTATATTTAAATTCTTAGTATAAATTCATGTGAATCTTCACATTCTATAAACGTTTAATTAAATTAGAAAAGGAGATCATGAATATGGCAAACAATCAAAAGAATAATCGTACAAATAATTTAGTGGTCCCTAGTTTCGCACAAGCAGTTAATCAAATGAAACAAGAAATTGCACAAGAATTTGGAGTACAGCTGGGACCTGATACAACGGCTCGTGCTAATGGCTCCGTTGGTGGAGAAATTACAAAACGTCTTGTGGCATTAGCTGAACAACAACTTGGTGGACACAAGAAATAGTACTAATAAGGTAAATAAATCATAAAAAAGAGGAAGAGAGTTCTCTTCCTCTTTTTTATAGCATTATCATTAACATTCCCTGTAATAAGCATATTAAATAATGTAACTATGCGATGATAGACTTAATGAATTTCAGTAATGCCCGATAAACGAATAGAGAATATATTGTGTTGTTCATCCTCTAGAGAAAGAGTTTGAACATGAAGATTAAGATCACTCACACGTCCCTTACATGTTTGTAATAAACCGTTTTGATAATAATTAATAGTAATGACACCTTTCTTTCTTAATGCTTTCAATATCATGCTCCGTTCTCCTTTCTTTCTAATAACTAATGTAGGAATTTGTTATTCAAATAAGTAATTATCATGCTGAATTTGTAGGAAAATCATACAAGTTAGCAGTTATATTGTTTTATATTATCTAGTATACAGCAGCTTTTAGCAAACGCTTACATTTTATTGTGTAAACTTTGTGAACTTTCGATAGAAAAAGCTCAAAGAATAAATCTAAGAGCTTTCTAAAATACTTATTTAACAGCTTCTTTTAACTCTTTACCTGGTTTAAAAGCAGGAACCTTTGAAGCTGGAATTGTCATTTCTTCACCTGTTTGAGGATTTCGACCCGTACGCTCTGCACGATTGCGTACCTCAAATGTACCAAATCCAAGTAGTTGGATTTTTTCTTCTTTTGCCAGTGTATTAGATATTGTTTCAAACAACGCATCTACGACCTTTCTTGAATCTTGTTTCGTTAGTTCAGCTTTTGTTGCGACTGCATCGATTAATTCAGCTTTTTTCATATTTAACTACCTCATTTCTTACTGGATATAGTATGTATAGGTGAAAAATATATCATATTTGCTGCATTCTAGTCAAACATATGTTCTTTATCTAAAGTGATTTACAAGATACATTATAAAAAACGTGTCTGAGATTAGCTCTGTGGTGAAATGAAATATGTTTATGTTGGACAATTGTTTATCCACTGCAAAATTCAGCCCTATATTGTTTTAAAAACATGTATGTATATATTAAGCTTGGCTTAAACTGATAAAATATTTCCCAATCGCTGAGTTTTAAAAAAGCCTTTGCTCTTGTGGAGCGAAGGTTACTTTTTTTACTATTCTTTATAAAAGCAATCATAGGCATGATTCTTAGTAGATGTAACGACAAATGTTGGCTGTCCCCTTTGATGTTTATGGAGACTTTCACACCACAACCTGGGCAAGCAAAAAATCCTCTAGAATGCATGTAGCTGAATTTTGTGATTTCTTCGGGTTTAAAAATACCGATTTTTGTTCTCCAATGAATATATACAGCTTCTTTTACACTTGACATTGGATCACTCCCCTATATACGTTGAATAACTTTATATTTTAGTATATAAGAAATGAATGGATAATTTAATCCTTTAAAGTCGATTTAATCTAAAATTCAGAAAGTTATTCCAGTCCGAAGTTAAAGAGTAAAAGATAAATTTTTATTTATGTATCTTAAGATATAATTTTTCATACAAACAAACATTAGGATGGAAACAGTAAATATTAGATAAATAGTAAATGACTATTTTTTAAAAATAATTATAAAATTAATTTTACATATTAAACAATGATAACTTTTATCTTATATATAAGAGTAATAGTTAACATATTTTATTAAAAATAGTGTTATCTATTACATACCTTGTAGAAAAAGCCCATATTTGTCGTCAGGTAGAGTAAATAGTAAAACTATTATTTTTATAAGTTTGTTTATTTATTTACTCCTTTATATAAAATAAATTAATTTCATATTTTAAAATAAATTCACCTTATTAAAAATACATCAATATTAAATGATTATAAATTTTATCTTGAAACAAAGTGAATAAAACAATTTCTTAAAAGGGAAGTAGAAGATAGATTGGTATAGGATATGAAGTGGTAATTTCCATTTGTAGTCAATGAGTATCATTAATAAGACCTTTATCTTTGAAAGTTAGTTTTTATCTTTTTTCTTTAAACAATTAGTTATTAATGATGTAGTTATATCTTTTTTTATCTAATGGAAGACATATGAAAAATATCTAAAAGGAATATAGGAGCGTAATCATGCATATTACATATTATTCTATGTCTCACTTCATCTATCAACCTTGCATAAAAAGAGTGCAAAAGGGAATACTGTTTGCAAAAGAGAAAAGATAAAGGGGTTGATGTTTTATGGAAAATAATATGCTTAATGAAATGGATCGAGTAGATCCAAATTTACGTGATGAAATGTTGGCTGAATTATTTTTAGATCAAGTTATAAACGACTTCAAAAAAATGAAAATTCTTAAGGAAATTGATCATTCCTTAAAAAATAAAGATAAAGAAGCTTTTTTACGTTTAACAGAGGAGCTTAAATCAGTAATTTGCTAAAAGACATATACAATAGAAGAAAATCGTCAAAAAGAAGCCTTTTTTATTATAAAAAGGCTTCTTGAATAAAATATTTCTAAATTCTTTTGAGAATAGCAGAATTTAAAATCTCAATCTATAAAAAATTTTTTAATCAATGCATTTGTTTTATATTTCTGAAAGTAGAATTATTTTTCTACTAACTAATTGCTTTATTATAGCATCACACCGACGATAGTTCCTGATAGTAAACTTACTAAGGTAGCTCCATATAAGAGTTTTAACCCAAATTGGGAAACCACATTAGCCTGTTTCGGATCAATACTTTTCGTTGCCCCAGCGATAATTCCAATAGAAGAAAAATTCGCAAATGACACAAGAAAAATTGATAATATACCAACTGTCCGTGGTGATAAATCTCCAGCTACATTTTTTAGATCGAGCATTGCTACAAATTCATTTGTTACTAGTTTTGTAGCCATAATGTTACCGGCCTGTACTATCTCCGATGCAGGAATCCCCATTATAAAAGCCAATGGTGAAAAAATGTACCCTAATATACTTTGAAATGTTATATCAAAAATGGAGTTAAATAAGCCGTTTATTGCTGCTATTAAAGCTACAAATCCTATTAACATTGCTGCTACGGTTATAGCAACAGTAAACCCTAATATAATATACTCTCCCAACATCTCAAAAAAAGTTTGCTTCTTGTATTCTTGTAATTCTAAAATATCTTCTTCTTTACTTACGGTGTAAGGGTTTACAATGTGAACAATGATAAAACCACTGAATAAGTTTAGAACAAGTGCTGTTACGACATATTTGGGCTCAACCATTTTCATATAAGAGCCTACAATTGACATTGAAACAGTTGACATAGAAGACGCGCAAAGTGTGTATAAGCGCTTTCTTGATAATTGGCCTAATTGATCTTTTACGGTAATGAACACTTCTCCTTGTCCGACAATTGCAGCTGCAACTGCATTATAAGACTCTAACTTTCCTAATCCATTTACTTTACTTAATAAAAAACCAATTCCTTTAATAATAAAAGGCAAAATTCTAAAGTGCTGTAGGATTCCAATCAATACAGCAATAAAAATAATTGGAAGGAGGGCAGAAAGGAAAAATGGAGCCTCCCCTTTGTTTGCTAGTCCACCAAATACAAAATTAATACCGGATTCTGAGTATTTTAAAAGAACTCCAAATGCGTCAGCAATACCTTTAACTAGAATGAATCCAATCGATGTATTTAATAAGAAATAGGATAATATTAATTGAATAACAAGTAGGGTCAAAATTGGTTTATATTTAATTTCTTTTCGATTACTACTTACAAGAAAAGCAAGAAAAAATGTAACTGTTAGACCAATTATAAAAATAAGAATTTTCATGGTGTTTTTTCCCCTTATAAAGTATTTAATTATTGTATTGAGAGTAAAAAGATACAAACTCAAACATGTTTTTTATAAAACTAAATAGAGTTAAATCGTTAAACACATCTTATCTATAAGAGGCGATTTAAAACTATTATTTTCCTCTAAGAAGTATATATCAATGTACAAGAATAGAGGAAGCCACTATGTTTAACAAGAAAAGTACAGCAATTAGATAAACGAGAGGGGATACCTGTTTCGATTTTCCAATCGCAACTTTAGCCAATGGATATGCAATAAAACCAAAAGCCAAACCATCAGCTATACTAGAAGTCAATGGGATACAAACAATAATTAAAAAAGCAGGGAAACTCTCTGAAAAATCGGAAAAAGGAATGTCGACTACACTTTTCGTCATAAGTGCTCCAATGATAATTAATACTGGAGCCACAGCATTTCCTGGTATTAGTTGAATAACTGGTAATGCTAATGCAGAGAAGGCAAACAAAATAGCCGTCACTAGGGCAGGGATACCTGTTTTTCCACCTACTGAAATTCCTGATGCACTTTCAGCAGATGCAATAGTAGGGCTCGTGCCGAGAATACCTGAAGCTATTGTAGAGATTGCTACTACTTTATATGCTCGAGGAAATTTTTCGATATCTGGTAGCATGCCACTTAACAATCCCATGTTTTCAAAGAGAACAATCATAGTCATAGAAAACACAGCAATCCAGAAAGGTATCTGTAAGATACTAAAGTCACCGGATGCAAATATATGATTGTAAGCATGAAAATCTATTCCTTTTGCGGTTATTTCTTTTTTATCCGTAATGCATAACGTCAGTAGGCTAGTAAATAGTAACCCAATTAGTAAACCTCCTTTGGTATTTCGAAGAAATAATACTAATGTAACTACTAGACCTAGTAGTGTCGATAATGTAATAGGATCTCTAAAATTACCAAGGGCAACGATGGTAGTGTCACTAGGCTGGATAATTCCACCTTTCTGTAAACCTATAAAAGTGAGAAAGAGGCCAATTCCCACTGTAATTCCATGTTTTAGAGAATCGGGAACAGAAGCTAGTATTCGATTTCCAAAAGAAGAAATAGTGACAAGAAAAAAGAGTATTCCCGAAACTATTATTACGGACAGTCCTTGATTAGGAGTGAGTCCTATGGATTGAATCATCGTATAACTAAAAAATGCATTAACCCCCATACCAGGAATTACGATAATAGGTGCGTTTACCCATAGAGCCATCAGTAGACAACCGATAATCGAAGCAGCAATAGTTGCTATCATGCTAGCACTTAATGGAATTCCAGCATCCTTTAAAATCAGAGGGTTAACCAATATAATATAGGCACTTGTGAAAAAGGATGTTAATCCAGCCATAAGCTCTCTTTTCCACGTTGTTTTATGTGTTTCTAGCTGAAAGTGTTGACTTAAAAAATGAATCATAATTTCATTCCTCCACTTTGGATCCCGCACCCACCCGTTATGCATGTTGAACATAACCATATTGCTAAGTATTCCTTTTTTAAAAATTCACTCAACCGACGTGTAGTTTATACAGCGAACATTTACAGGTTTTTTTGAATTATAATTTCTCTACATTGCAGCAATAACTTCTTTAACTAATTGTAAAAATTGAGCTTTAATATTTTCCGTCGTTTCCATTACTTCATCATGTGTTAAAGAGTGCTCAGAGATTCCTGCAGCCATATTACTGATACAAGAGATTCCCAATACTTCTAATCCGGAGTGTTGAGCAACAATTACTTCGGGAACAGTAGACATTCCTACAGCGCTTGCTCCAATTATGCTTAAGAAGTTGACCTCAGCTGGAGTTTCATAACTTGGTCCTAGCATGCCGGCATAAATACCTTCCACCATATTTATCTTGTTCTTGCTTGCCACGTCTTTTGCTAAAGCAATTAATTTTTTTGAATAAGCTTCTGACATATCAGGGAATCTTTCACCGAATTCTTCTTCATTTGGACCAATCAAAGGGTTTTGAGAAGTCAAATTGATATGGTCTTGAATGATCATCAAATCACCAGGCTTAAAGTTAGGGTTAATACCTCCAGCAGCGTTTGTTACGATAATTTGCTGAACGCCAATTGCTTTCATTATACGAATTGGATAGGTAACTGCTTCTAGAGAATGTCCTTCATAATAATGAAACCTACCCTGCATAGCTATTACACGCTTTCCTTTTAAATCCCCGATAACCATTCGACCTGCATGACCAGTCACAGTTGAAGCAGGGAAATGAGGAATTTCATTATAAGGAATATAAATTGGATTTTCGATTTCATCTGCTAATATGCCAAGACCAGATCCTAGAACTAATCCGATGGATGGCAATTGGTCAATCTGAGATAATAAATAATCTTTTGTTTGTTGAACCTTCTCATTAAATTTCATTGTTTTTTCTCCTCTCAAATAGCAAAACTAAAATATATGGATTAAAATTACTTTTTCAGTATTAAGAGAAAAGTTATCTTAGTACCGAAAAGATAGCGCTAACATAAAGCGTTTTCATATTTCTTTTTTTTAATTGTAATGTTAAATCATAAAGTTTCCACTACATCTTGAGGAAAGAAAAAGACCTTCTTAAAAGCTTTTCAATTCCTCTTTAATTTTTTAACATCTAAATAGTAGACATAAATCCTATAAAAACATCGGAGTTTTACATTTTGATGTTGGACGTCAGACAACTAAGAGCATAGAGTGATTCTACCATCAAATTATTTACTATTCAATATGTTTAAGAAGTATATTGAATAGTAAATTATCCATTTTTTATATGGTGAAAAATATTGTTAAACTATAACAATTTTATTGAAAAAGATTACTTTGTAAGCGATTTGCTTCTGCAATCACTTTTTCTTCATCAATTGTTAGACAGTTCCCGTCTTTTACAATTATTTTGCCATCAATAAAAACATCGCACACATCATTTCCACGGGCAGCATAAAGTAAATGTGAATATGCCTCACTAATTGGTTGTAAATGCTCCTTATCATAAGGAAAAATAGTAATAAAATCTGCCTTTTTATTTATTTCAAGAGAACCTGTATGTGCCATGCCGATGGCTTGAGCTCCAACTCGAGTAGCCAAGGCTAATGTGGTATGTGCAGGAAGCTTGGTAGCATCTTTATAAATGCCTTTTTGCAGTAACGCAGCAGTTCTCATTTCTTCAAACATATCGAGATTGTTGTTTGAGGCTACACTATCTGTTGCGATCCCTACTTTAATTCCTGCATTTAATAGGCTAACAATATCTGCTATCCCTGAGCCTAGTTTTAGATTACTAATTGGGTTGTGAGCAACTCGCACATCATGTTGTTTTAAAATTTCTCTTTCTTCGTCATTGAGAACAACTCCATGTGCTATCACTGTCGGTTGATCAAAGACACCTAAGTGACGAAGGTGTTCGATAGGACGGACGCCATAATGCTTTTCAATGTTTGAAACTTCGTAATCGGTTTCAGAAACATGAATGTGTATCATTAAATTATTCTCTTTAGAGATCCGTAAACCTTCGAGAAGAGCCTCAGGTGTGCATGCGTATGGGCTATGAGGAGCAACCATTGTTGTGAGACGGCCATCAGCAGCCGTTTTATAATTTCGAGCAAAACGCTCAGCATGCATAATATTTAGTTTTTGCTCTTCTTCGGTACCTAAACTAAAAATGGTATGAGAGAATGCTCCACGGATTCCTGTTTTACCAATTGTCTGCATTACTTCATCTGAGTCTATACCGTTAGGATTAAACATATCTGAGAATGTAGTAGTTCCCGTCTTTACCATCTCTAAAATTCCAAGTTGAGCGCTTACAGAGGCAATCTCTGTATTAAATCTCTTTTCAAGAGGCCATATTTTGGTCTCAAGCCAAGGTTTAAGTAGCATATCGTCTCCAACGCCCCGTAAAAGAGTCATTAAAATATGAGAATGGGTATTTACAAGGCCAGGGAGGACCCATTTCCCATGAAGATCCACCACTTGATCCACGTCAGTTAACTTATCTTCAGAATACTGACCAATATAGGAGATACATTTATCTTGTACAACCATCATGCCATTTTCAAAGATATTATTTTCTCTATCCATGGTGAAAAAGGTAGCATTAATATACACTTTCTTCATTACAATTCCTCCAAGAGTATTAATTTTTATATGTTTAGAAGAGTTATTTCTAATTAATAATTTAGTACAATTGTATACCGTTTTAAAAAATGGTTTTTAACCTTCTGATTCTATTTCTCTTGTTGACATCGCTTTCAATTGATATTGCAATATATTTAAGATTATTTCTAAATATGGACTTAATGACAAATTGTTGGTTACTACTGTATAAGTAACTTTCTATAGATTACATGGGGTTAATAATATTTGTCAATCAAAAATTAAAATACTAACATTGTATAGTGGAATTAATGATGATAGTGGATGGTTAAAGAAGTTATTACTTTATTTTTTAAGCAAGTTTGAAAGGTAGAAGATGTATTATCACATGGAGTTTGGAAGGTGATATTAAATCTAATTTTGCTCTATTATTATTTATATATAATTTTGTAGTGAATGGAAAATCCATTTTGAATATATGGGAAGTTGTGATTTGAAATACATATTTTACAAAAGTTCGGATTTTCACAATGTGAAAATAAAGTATATGAAACCCTTGTTTCTCTAGAGGAAGCATTAGATACAACCACAATTGTTGAATATTCTGGCGTACCTAAAGCAAAAATCTATGAAGTGTTAGCGCGAATGATGGAGAAAGAAATGGTAATGGATTCTATATCAGAAAAGAAGAAGTTATATGCTGCTCTTCCATTAAATCTGACTATTGAAAAATTAACCACTGAATTTCCACGTAACATTAAGTAATTAAAGAAAAACACGAACAAAAAAATTATGAGATGATCGTGTTTGGAGTTTAAAAAAGACACCTCTATACGGGTACAAAGTAAACAGTTAATTGAAGAAGCAAGAAAGTCTATCTGAATTTCTGGTTAGAAAGATGATTTAATGGAACTTACCATTACTTAAGGATAAAGAGAAAAATGGAGTGAATGTCGAAGTTCTTGAGTAGGTACTTTAAATATAAACTTAAAGAATCTGTATATCCTTATTTCAGCAAAAGAGCATGATGTATTAGAATGATTTCAATTGATTATTGTTGATGATCAAAAAGTTATTTTTGCATGTCTAAATCTTTTGTTAAAATTTTCACTGAATTCTTTTATCATGATATAAAATTTAATTATCAAGGAGTCAAGAGAGATAATATATCAATGTGCCTTAGTGAATCCGAACAAACTTTTCTTATATAGCACTTTCTTTATTAAAATAGCCATGTACCTCATAAAGGGACCTGGCTATTCTGGTGGTTATGGGACACTAAAGCATAATTTAAATAGGGTACTTTTATTTTAAACGCTTACGAAAAACATGGAAATTAAAATTATCCGAACGAAAATAGTTTATTGAATATAATACAAGTTGATCATTTTCGTCATAATGTGATTGTTTTAAAACTAATAAAGGGGTGTCCATATCACATTTTAAAGCGTCTGATATTTCTGGTAAGTAACTAGTCGTTCCTATACTTGTAGTAGCATAATCAATTTTAATATTTACTTTTGCTTCTAGAAAGTCAAAAATTGATTCCCTGTCTAATTTACATTCATTAGGCAACAAATATTGAGGAACTTTATCTATACAATATACCAATGGTTCTCCATTAGACGTTCTTATTCTTTTAACTAATAAAATTTTCTCATTATCTTTAAGACTTAATTTTTGTTTTTCATGTTTATTTGGTATTATATAGTCCGAAAATATTAACTTTGTGCCAGGTGTATAGCCTTTTCTTTGAATTAGATCCGTCACACTAAATAGTTCTTCTATACCGTTTGAGTATAGAGGCTTTTGATTTATAAAAGTTCCTATACCATGTTTTTTAGTAACTATATTTTCTTGCTCTAGCGCTCTTAAAGCTTCCCTTACTGTAGAGCGACTCACCTTGAAATTTTTAGCTAGCTCAGTTTCTGAAGGTAGTCTCTCACCAGCAGTTAAATTCCCTCTGTCTATTTCTTCTTTAAGTTTATCTATAATAACCAAATACCTTGATTTTTGATAATCTTCTATATACATTAAACGTTGCCTCCGTAAAAAACATTACTTATATTATGTTATCAAAACCTAAGGAATGTTGCTATAAGTATTCCTGGGAAAAATCTATCTGGCATGTAATACATATAGTAACTAGTATAAAGATGTAATAGTGGACTATCCCCATAAGTTCCTCCTCAGCTTTGGTATGTTGGAAAATGTCAGTAGCATTTATTTCTATAAAATTACTTTTCTTTTCAATTATTATTTATTATTGTTTATATAGGATTATTAATTATAAGGTATCTACACAATGGATTTTGTTTTAATCAACGCGAAGAATGACTATGTATATCATATACGATGTCAGTAAACATAATGAATTTTCTAGGTACCAAAAAAAGCTTTTAAGTGTTATGTTTCTTAAAAGCTTTTTTGGTATGAACTATCATCTAGTGAAGAACATATTTAAAATCTTTTTCAAAAATTGTTCGTAGGACTTAAACATAGCGCTAAATTTTGAACTTTGCTTTTCTTTTGGATTCATCATATTCCTACTCTCTATGTAAATGTTGATTAAAAGTCTCAGCAATAAACATAAATTCTACATCGTCTTTATGGATAAAAAATGTAGTACATCCATCAATATCTGTGACCCTGTTTGATTGAGAACATATAACGTCTACCTCAACTAATTCAAAATTAACAGCATCAGTATTTTCAGTATCCAAACCAGTTGTTAAATAGTGAACACTATCTCCAAAAGACTTGAAAACAAGCCTTTTTCCTTTTAGTTCCTCATCGTTAACCTCAAAATAATCTTTATTCAGTATGCCTTTAAAAGGTGCCATTTTTGGAAAAAATTCAATATGATGGATACCTTCATAACGTCTTAAGCTAAACATATAAGCGTGTGTTTCATTTGGCTCAATCTCAATACCGTATTTATAAGTAAACGTCTTATAAACCATTTCATAAAACAATGGAATGACAATATCGTCCCAAGCATCATAAGCATGAGCATGTATGGGAATTAGATGAGGGTATAAGCTCGTAATTGCTTGTTGGAAATTCAACAAAATGTCTGTGTCAGTAAGTTCACTCAAAGAATCATCCACTTCATGATTCTTAATCTTAGATAATCTATTATCAATCATTAAGCCATTCCTCCTCATAAGAAAAGTGTTACTCTTCAATTATACCTTTATCGAGATTAATAACTGTAAACCATATACAAAATTAGTTTACATAATCACTCTTATAAGAACTAAAAAAACCTTTTATCAGGGGGAAGCTTATAACATGTAGAAAAATTCTCAATTTCTCTATAAAAAAGACTATAAACAAAGTGCTAAACTTTGCCTATAGTCTCAATAATTTTTAAATATTGTACATCTCCTAGACCATACTGAGGAAATGACTGGAGTAAATTTCCTAATAATTCATTTTGTGATTGATCTTTATTTTCTCTTATATACGTTATGATTTCATTATCGGCCTTTATATATTTCATGTATAGCCTAATTCCCTGAAACATGCTAGGTATTACTTTTATATTAGGAAATTGATGATCTATCAATACTTGTTGATAAACCTTCTTATAACTACTTAAAAATATTTCAGTTGTTTCAATCTCATAAGTCATTTCATTAACCATATTGAAAAATACTTTTCCCTTATACGCCACTTGTTCTAAATATGCTAGTACCGTTAGCATATTTATTTGACAAAACATATCATCACCAAACCATAAGACGATACATTTATATTCTTTTTCAAACAGTGGTTTCAAAGGTGTCATAGTGAGATTTTTGTATTCTTGTATAGATACCTTATGTCCTAAAGCCCTTAATCTTATAAATTCGTCACTGAATATTGCAACACTGGTCTCATGTGAGCACATGGCTTCGTTAAAAGGAATATACTCACCTTTTCCAAAAAATTTATTTGTTTGAAACACCTCGTACATTACCTGTCCATTTAAAATATTTAATATTTTGCAACCAAATTGATGATTCATTTTACTATGAAAATCCTTAATCTTCGACCTGTGGGAAAGACCTATCATAACACTCCTCCTCATAACACTTACATTTCATTCTACATCACTCATACAAAACAATGGGTTTTAAACGAGGTTTAATTACAAAAATGAAATTATGCAATAAAAAGGACTGAAATACTAAAACTTTATTTTAAATCTATATAGGATACACAAATATAGTTACCATAATGTTGTTTATAGGAAATGTTATACTAAAAAGCTTGTTTATCAGGGGCTTTTTGCAGCTTATAAATTGTAACTTTCTGAATGAGCATAAAAAAACAATAATAAAGCTTACTGGTAAGATTCTTTTTATAGTGTTTAATTTGTTTTAAAAAAGAATCTGTTCTAACCTTATCATAAAATATTTTCATCAGGAGAAACTATTTTAGATAAATTTATAGGAGGGAAGTAAATGGAAGGTATTACACATAGTGGCAGAATGAGTTCTTCGGAACTTGCAAACCTTTGGTCACAGTATCTTAATGACAGCTTATCACGTTGTATGCTTCGCTATTTTATTGAGAATGTTCAAGATAAAGACATAAGTAAGGTACTTCAATTTGCTCTTGAATTGTCGGAACGCCACCTTCAAAAGATAGAAGAATTTTTAACAAAAGAAAGTTATCCACTACCCAAGGGATTTACAGATGAGGATGTCACACTAGAGGCACCTGCTTTATTTACAGATACATATATTATTGTTTTTATTCAAATAATGTCTATTCACGGCATGACTAGATATGCTGGAGCGATAGGCTGTACCATTAAAGAAGATCAAAGAAAATACTTTAAGCAAGTAATTTCTGAAACAGTGGAATTGTATGATCTAGCCACTGGTGTTCTGGTAAGTAAAGGGATTATTAGCAAACCCCCTACTTTTAATAATCACCAGAAAGTCGAGTTTATTAAAAAACAAAATTACTTAACAGGTTGGATTGGAAAACGTAGACCTATTAGTGCAGTTGAAGTTAGTGGTACTTATCTTAATATGCAAAAGACAATGACAAAAGTAGTACTAGAATTAGGGTTTAGTCAGGTAGCTCAATCTAAAGATGTTCGAAAATATATGGAAAGGGCTAGAAAGGTCTGTCAAAGTCACTTCGAAATCCTAACTTCGATGTTAAAAGAAGATAATTTACATATTCCACGGACTTTTGATTCAGAAGTAACGGATTCAACAACCCCACCTTTTTCTGATAAACTTATGATGTTTTTAATATCTACGCTAATCTCTTCAGCCATTGGGTATTATGGAGAAGCAATGGCAATATCTCAACGAAGGGATTTGGTAGCTAATTACGCAAAAATGATTACGGATATTGGATTGTTGGCAGAAGATGGAATGAATCTTCTAATAGAAAATGAGTGGATGGAACAGCCTCCACTAGCTACAAACCATGCAGATTTGGCAAAAGACAAATGATGTAAGTGAGATGGAAAAGAAAGATAAAATAACAGAGAGTATTTTGTGGAGTATAGCTTTACCTGGTTTTCCCCAAATATTAAACGGTCGACTTCTTAAAGGAATTTTATTTATTATATTAGAGCTTATAATAAACGTAATGGCAAACTTTAATGAAGCCATCCGTTTGAGTTTTATTGGAAATATAGAAGGTGCGGTTTCACAAGCAAATTATCAGTGGCTTATGTTCTATCCCTGTTTATACTTCTTTGCAATGTGGGATGCCTTTAAAGATGCAGGAGGAGGAAAACAGCCTTATTCCTATCTGCCCTTCGTTAGCTCAGCGTTCTTTGTTACTGTCGGAACTATATATTCAGCCCAAACAAAAGTTTTTGGGGTATTGTTGGGGGCGGTCTGGTTTCCAATGTTGTGGGTTATTCCTGGATTGATAATTGGTTTCTCTATAAAATTAATATTAAACTTAAAAGAAGGATAAACGCCTATTAAAAGTAATAAAAATGAAATATCAAAAATTACTTTTTCATATACAACACCTCTCTAACTGAATTTCACCATCATATGGAGTTGTATAAATTATACATAAGTTATTGGTAACTTGAACAAACTACTCAAGACGCCGTGAGGCTTCAGTCCTTTGGTTAAATAAATGTAGCAGAAAAACTCCTGAACAGGTCACAGGAGTTTTTCTGTTTTTAACCTGTATACGCTATTCATTCTTAGTTAACGTAATCACCATTATAAGCACCAAAAAGAGCCTGAATTATTTATAAACAGGCACCTTTTAGTTTAACTTAACAAAAGAATTTGTACACTTCACCACTTCTCTAAAAAATAAAATCCATACAAGAGAAATGACTAAACACTACATGACTTATAAAAATAAAAACAGCTCTTGTAAATGAATTCACAGGCCTTTTCTTAATTTATTTAGATAATACTTTCTTGCGGGTTAAATCATGGTGTAAGGCTGTATTAGGAACTTCAGGATTAGGAATCTGTCCTTTTGCTACGGGGTCTTTAATATATACATATTCTCCACTTCCATCTGGTGCACTTCCAGTAGCCCATGGCCCATCTTCTGATTCAGTACCTTCTGAAAGATTCCAAAATTCATACGCTTCGGGTTGTGACTCTTTTTCAGCTTCAGGAGGGAAAGACGCTGGAACCACTACCCCGTTTTTCTCTTCTAGTTCTTTTATAGCTTCCATCCACTGGTATTGATGATAGCGATCGCGTGCTAGCATCTTTCTAAAAGTGGCGCGTACTCCTTCATCTTTCGTCATATGATACAGTCTAGCCACTTGAAGTCTTCCTTGGCTTTCTGCATGTAAGTTGGAGCGCATATCTGCTAATAAATTTCCACTAGCAACAATATATGATCCGTTCCAAGGCACCCCATTTGAATTAGTAGGTAAACCGCCAAGTCCACTCACTAATAAGTGTTGGGGATTGATTCCACCCATAATAGCTGCTGTGGCAGGATCTTTAGCAGCTTCTGCTTGGTCCTCTGGAGAAGCACCGTCTAATAATTGACTGATAAGTGAACAGAGCATTTCTACATGTCCAATTTCTTCTGTTCCAATGTCCATTAACATATCTTTATATTTTTCTTCTCCACGACAGTTAAACCCTTGAAAGAGATACTGCATCATCACCGTCATCTCTCCAAATTGTCCACCTAATACCTCTTGGATTTGACGGGCAAGCATAGGGTCAGGACGATCTACTTTTACTTCAAATTGTAATTCTTTTTGGTGACGAAACATATTAACTCCTCCTTTAGGTTCTTTATATTGTTTAGTTTTTTCTCTTTTTTCCAGTACCCTGTTCTCATATGAGTTAATCGTTTGGTCTTCATTTCTTATGGTTCTAGTAAGAAAATAGATAATAAAACCTATTAAAGCTAATAAAATCGTGAGAAAGATACTTGGGGAAAAATATGATGTATCTATCTTGAAGGGCAAGGTTTAGAAAAAGAAGGCTACTGTATAAGGAGCAGTAGTCTTTCTTTATTTTCAAGCTATGTATCATGTACACCTCTAGCTAAACTAATGCACTTTTAAAGATACAGATTGAGAAGAGAATCAAAGCAATTTGTCTCAAGTTCAAGCTAAATAATACAAGGGCATTCCCTCCTGGAAAGAAGGCACCCCCATATCAATTAAAACTAGGATAATATATCCTAAAGGCACCTTAGCCTTTAAGTAGGGGGACGATACAATTCGATGCTAGTCATTTAAAAAATTTATAAGTATTAAAAAAAAAGACATAATATAAAAAGCCTTATTTTAATAGAGGGAGGAAATATTAAAATGATTAGTATTAAAAAAGATACGAACACTTTTTATATAGGAGAGCAGGGGAAAAAAGATGCAGAAATACATTATGTTCCAACTGAAAAGGATAAAATTATAGTGGATCACACATTTGTTTCAGAAAGTCTGCGAGGTCAAGGAGTAGGAGAGGCATTAGTTAAAGAAATAGTCGAATTTGCCCGAGAAGAGGGAAAAAAGATTATCCCATCGTGTTCTTTTGTAAAGAATAAAATTGAGCATAATGAAGATTATCATGACGTTTTAGCAAGATGATTGTGTCTCTATTAAGTCGACAGTAGTAAAAAGTCCTCTCCTTCAGCTTTCATGATAGTAGTTGGTAGGAAGATGAATAAGAATCCTGTATATATAATGTATTTCCGGTTTACATAAAACGTATTTTAGGAATCCATCATAAAAAAGAGAAGGCTTAAGCCTTCTCTTTTTTTGTTATTTTAGACTTTGCTGCATACTCGGCAAGAAACTCTTTAAATTCTTCATGGGAAATATTTGATTCCATTGCAAGCTTGACTAGATCCATCCATTTTTTAGAAAGAATTTCTTTTTCTTGTTTATCCAAAGTTTCTCTCACTCCTTTATGAATGAATATTAACAAAAAAATAGACTGACCTATATAATTAAAGAGTTAGATAAGAATAAAAGATTATAAATAGAGTAAACTACCCAAGACGCCGTGAGGCATCTATCCAATACTTTAAAACCCTTGTTGTTTTATTACTGGGGGATTATTACACTAATTTAGGAATTATAAACAACCTTAAAACCTTATTTTCAACTAATTCCCATGACAGTTAAACAAAAGAGACCCTCTCTAGTCTCTTTTACCTCATTACTATTTAAGGTCAAAGAAGCTTACTTATTTGAGTAGTTTTTTTGGCATTAGTAGTTATAAGAGGAACTACCTTTTTCTTCAAAGACCAGCACCTTTATTCAGGTTTCGATATCCACGAATTTAACCATTTAGGAAAATGTTATCCGTTTTATCTTGTTACATTTGCATAATAGAGGAAAAACTGTTGCATCTTAGATCATAGAACAGCTAATACTAATTTTATGATCGAGACAGGTGGTGAAACTATATGAAAAGAAAAAAAAAGGACAGACTATTTCTAAAGTGTATAACTGTCATATTCGTAGGTAGCTTACCATTCATCTTGAAGAAAACCCCTATCAAAGATTTACTGTTGGTTTTGTTTATGAATGGATATACAAATGCTATCGTTGACCGGTTTCTGGTTAACCGTCAAATACTTGAATACCCTGTACGCTTTATACCTAAAGAGTTTAAATCGAATGTTCTATTTGATTTCTTATGTTTACCAACTGTTTCTTTATGGCTTTATCATTTAACCAAAAATGATAATCCTTTTAAAATTGTTTATAAGATTGTACTTACCATCAGTTCACTATTTTTAGTTGAGTTGTGGGCAGAAAAAAATACGAAACTAATTAAGTGGAAAAAAGGATGGAAATGGTATCACAGCCTTATGAGCCTTAATCTAAGAGTATTATTTAGTCGTTCCGTAATTGCAATTATTAATATTATACAAAAGAAACAAGAAAGTTAACCTCTGTTTCCATTAGAAAAAGGGATCTTGTGTTTTCTTCTTGTTTCTTAACTGGAGACTCAACTGGTCAAAGGTGAACAAAGCTAATTATTCAATGTAACATAGATTATCGAATGTTTCCCACCAGTTAATTTACGAAATAAATCTTCACTTCTCCCTCCTGTTAAGTTCCAAAAATATTTTCCATCACAATCATATATAAATAAAACCCTAATTAATAAAAGATTTTAGTATGTAGAGAAACGCTTTCCTAAGAGATTAACTTTAACTATATATAAAATAAATCATCTCAGCGATACAAGAACTTTTTCTCTCACTATTCACAAAAAGAATTACTCTTATATTTTAAAAGAGCAACTTAGCTCTAGAAACATGCATAATTATAAATTCCACTAAAGAAATTACCGTCTTATTCGTTTTCCCATTATGCATAACAAGTCATCGGAAAATTGAATAATTATAGAATAAAAAAGCTTTACGAAATCTTTCGCAAAGCTTTTTTCATCCTCTATATTATCGTATTACTCTTCCTATTTCTTCTATACTTAAACCGGTAAACTTTGCAATATCATCTAAAGGCATACCATTCTCATACATGCTGCGAATCAATTGAATTTTCCCTTCTTCTAACCCCTCTTCACGGGCATGCGCTAATTTAGCTTGCTCATCAAGCAATAGCTTCTCACGCGCTTCGTACGCGCTTCGGAAAGAAGAATCGTGACTCATATTTTCCCATTTATCCATCGCTTTTTGTAGAATTGGATCTTGATTCATGGCAATCTCCTCCAATGTTTGAGTTAAATGTTCATCTTCATGAGCTGGTAATAATAATATCCAGCGAACGAATGCATTTTCCCATGGGTTGACTTTTTCTTCCCTCCATTGTTTCACAAGCTTTGGAATTTCCACAAAATGAATTTCAATATCATCACTTAAAACACGTTGCTTTGTTGTATTCCACAGTTGCCCTGTCGTCTGAAATTCTTCATCTGAAGAGAATAAAATGAAATCCAATAAATTAATGGTGATGGTTTTTCGTAAGGCGCGATAAGGCATCCCCTCTTGCATTTGTGACGTATATAATTTACTCCAATAATACAAAGAACGCTTAACCATATCATGCGTATTACGAAGTTGGATCTCGATGTTCACTTGTGTTCCGTTATTCAATGTAGCTAATAAATCTAAGATAGATAACTTGTCATCTTCGTAAGCCTTGTGAAGATGCGGATCGTCCAATTGAAGAGATGTAATGGGTGCTTCTAGAGACTTTTCTAAAACAGCGTTTAAAAAACCTGTTAAGATATCCTCGCTACCTTTAGTACCAAATAATTGTTTAAAAGCGAAATCAATTCGTAAATTTACTAATTTTGTGGACATGAATTTCTCTTCCTATCTTTCTTATTTCTTACTCTTATTTTATAAGATAGCAGGATGTGTTTGCAAATGTTGAAAACAAAACCAAATAGTCGTCATCATCATCGCACTAAAAGTTATTTTTAATTGATACAATCTCAATCATATTACTATGGTAAACAAGGTACAGCGTTAGCCCTAGCTTACCCATGAACGTTAGCAGAAAGCGAGGTTCAAGGTTGCTTTTTATTAGATCCTTTATTACATATCTTTTTAAAACAATTTTTTTCTTATCAAACTAACTGTGCAGGATAACACAATAAATTTGTTGTATAGATACGTAGTAAATATTATAACAAAAGCGCACTTAAGTTCTCTAACTTGATAGCTCTAATTTATTGAAATCTAAATAAAATTTAAAAAGAGGTGTTTTTCATGGTTTTAGGAATTTATCCTTATTTAGTTATGAACGGTAATGGGCAAGAAGCTGTTAAATTTTACGAGAAGGCATTGGATGCAAAAGTTATTGGTGTTCAAACGTTCGGAGAAATGCCCGGAAATCCAGAATTCCCTACTCCTATAGAAGCAATAGATCGTGTAATGAATGCTCATTTAAAAGTTGGTGATACAGATTTAATGCTTTCTGATACATTTCCAGGTCAATCATACCAAATTGGATCACAAGTGACTGTAACTATCACTATAGACAGCGTAGAAAAATCAAAAGAAGTGTTTGAAAAACTAAAAGAAGGTGGGCAGATAGGAATGCCCCTTCAAGAAACTTTTTGGAGTCCATCATATGGCCAAGTCACAGACAAATTCGGTGTTACTTGGCAAGTTTCAACACAAATTGATAATAACGAGTGATGGATGAAAAGTCAGTTGTTTAACTAGATCAAATATTTTATTAGGCTAAAGAGCGCATTAATTCAATAAAGTATATCTAAATATAGTCAATTTTATTTTATAGGAAAACCACTAGAATTGGGGTGCAGTTCAATTATAGGGGTTTTTCTGTTTAAAAATCGTTATATTCTTCTAAGCCCTCATCTTCTAATGAGCCAGATATATAAAATTTTTCTATAAGGTATGTAATAGTTGAATTTTTTAAGTAAATACGTTAACTATTACTTTTATTAATAACATTACATTAAACTTACTTAACAATTTATGTTCCTTTTAGCCTCGTATCATTTTCCATAAAAGTATAAAATCTACATCTAATAATTATCTCTTTAATAATTTCTTATAAGGAAAGTGGAAGATAGAGTAGTAGATGATAAGAAGTAAGAATAGTAGTTTTTCTAACGACAGTTAATATTTGAAAGAACACTAATAGGCGACCCATTCCTTCTATTGAGAAAGATTAAGTCACCTACACAATTTTTCTATTCATTATTAGTTATCCTTTCAGTTTTTCCTATTTCTCAATTTAATGATTTACATGTTCCTGTTCTAACCGATCTACTACATGCTCCTGGTACTTATTAATAAATAGATAAGTAAGGTATGAATGTAAATCAAATCGTTCTTCCTCAATAAACGTAGAAAAAACCTTTTTATATTCGCTCAATAGCTTAACCTCCTTTATGTAAGTTCCTATTTTCTATTATTACCCAACTAGCAATCTCTTATACATACAAATTACCAAAGTATTTTGTACTGCCCCCGCCCCATATACAACGACAGCCACGCTTGCTATCCAACTTACTTCTTATTATAATTGGAAGCATTTACAATACAAAGAATAAGTAACAGAATATTATGATTTTATAACATTGTTGGGTGAATTATGAAAAGATTTTATAAATAGCTAAGAAACCTTTTTATCTCTTGAAGTTTTTTTAGCTATTTTAGATGTGGAAAACGGAATAAATATATTACAGTATGTTAATTATGGATTAAAGATGTAAAATACATTTTCCCAATCCCATAATAATTCTATAGGAGAACATATATGGACAATTATAAAAATAATAATACGGCAAGACGCTATATAGCTCACGTTAGTATATTTGGAACCACTCAGATTCACTTAAAAAATCCCTACATTATAGCCTGGTGGTCAGCAGCCTTTCCTGGCTTCGGACATTTACTTTTATCTAAATATCTTCGAGGATTTGTTTTATTTATTTGGGAAGTTGTTATTAATCTCCAGTCAAATATAAACGTGGCTATGA
>Ga0268252_1000279_pt1 | contig 35633 bp, 19 predicted proteins | sample AgamicMgSfrz_FD_200244 | JGI IMG/M metagenome (GOLD analysis project Ga0268252, IMG submission 200244) | Agave microbial communities from Guanajuato, Mexico - Mg.Sf.rz (v2) (version 3) | ecosystem: Host-associated > Plants > Phyllosphere > Phylloplane/Leaf | place: Guanajuato, Mexico | collected... | reverse complement strand
TCTGGAAATTCTTTTATATTCCCTCCTGCTACAAAGGCCTTTTCTCCACTTCCAGTTATAATTACGACTGAAATATCATTATCAATTTCTATTTCCTCTAATACACCTACTAATTGTTGAACTACTTCTAAACTTAAAGTGTTGACTGGTAGATTTTGAATTGTAACGACTGCAATACTTCCTTTTTTATTACAAGTTACTACTCGTTCATTCTTCATAAAAAATCCCCTTTTAAACTACCTAATTTTTCACAACACCAAGCATCTTTACTTTACTCACCATCAGCCTAAATTTCCAAATATGGTTCCGCTTTTAGAAATTCATCAATTTATTGTATGAACTGTAGAAGCATAAAATGAGCAATCCTTTCTTGGCACCATTTTATAACCTCAACATATTTTTAGATTGTTCTTTTACTGTATTAATTGGCTTCATGTTTCTTTAGTTTCCGTTACACAGTTTCTGAAGCTTGGATGACTCGTAGAAAAAATAAGATAAGAAGACTAATACATGAGGTACATTAAAGGAGAACAATTTAAGAAAGACACTATTTTAGTAACCACTTGTATTTAAGTCTTCCTTAGCAAATTTGTTGTAATTACAAATAATAAAGCGACAATGGAGTTATTTACGTTTAAAAGTTTAAACAAGTATAACCCGTTCTATAATTAGGACGGGTTATACTTAAAGTCGTTTAATTTTTGATGTAAGAAATTCACTACCAAAAAATATAACAACAAATTCGTTTAAAAATGAATTCTTTGGCTCTTTTATATATTTCTTCTTGAGCGTTTATACATTTTCATTGTAACTAGCCAGCTAGTAATTGTAATTCCTGCAAAAATTAATAGCAAATTACTATACAAATGAGTGGATGGATCAGCATTTATAGGTAGTAATTTTCGATTTAGCAAATGTATCGATAATAATCCCCCTACAATTGCAATACCCATTCCTTCCGATAGAAAGCTTGTGAAATTAAGCAAACTCATTCCAGCACCAGCTTCCTTTTGTTCCAAACTACTTGAAACAATGGTAGAGATAACTGTTTTCGTAAAAGAAAGCCCGCCAAAAACAAACATTACTATAATTGTTATGACCCAAGGCGTTGCTTCTATAAAAAGGGCAGCTACTAAAAAGCTTATAGAAAGAAATGCAACTCCAGTTGTTAATACAAAAAGAGAACCCTTCTTATCAACAAGCACTCCACCAATATAACCGAAAACGATAACACTCATTGCCCCAGGAAAAATAATCCAACTCCCAATTGTGGCAGTACTTAATTGGTAGACATCCCTCATCATATAAGGAACCATAGAAATAAATCCTGCTACGCTTCCCAATATAAGTCCTCCACAAATGATTCCAATCATAAATGATATATTTTTTCCTAGCGAAGGATTTATATAAGGATTAGACACTTTCCTAATATGTTTAACAAATATCAAGAAACATATAATGCTAACAACTAGAAAGGAAATTCTATAAGATGTCGTAAACATTATAAAAAATACAATACCTACGGACATAAATATTATTCCTTTAACATCAATACTTCCTTTTATTACATCCTCCTGTTTCAATAATTTTGCAAGGAAGGGAACAGTGATAATCGTTACAACAGGCAAAAGCAATATATAAGACCAATGAGCATATTCGGCAATTACTCCACCAACAGATGGTCCGACACCTTCTCCCATTGCTACAATGGACCCAATAAGACCAAATGCTTTACCGCTATTTTCTTTTGGAATATAGCGCGCAACAACTACCATTACAAGTGCTGGAAACGCAGCTGCGCCAGCTCCCTGAATAAACCGAGCCATAATAAGTACAGGAAAGGTCGAATGTCCAACAAACCCGATAACTGATCCGAAGCAATTCACTATAATTCCAAATAAGAGTAACTTTTTGATACCTAACTGATCTGATAGTTTTCCATATACAGCTGTTCCTATAGAAAAAGTTAATATGAACGCTGTGTTTATCCAATTTATACTTGCTGGCTCCTTATTAAAATCACTAGCGATATCAGGTAATGAAACATTCAAAACCATTTCGTTTAGAACGCTGAAAAAAGAAAGAACACAGAGCCATAATAAAATTTGATTATGGCGTAATATTGAATGTGAATGAGATGAATTCACACTTTACCCTCCAATAATAAGGGTAGACGTAGTTTATAGGGTCATTGATACGCTTTCCCTCTTTAAATGTACCCAATTATATTTATTGCACTTCATAAATAATTCCTCCCCAAAAATGATTTACATATTATATCACACATATATGATTTAAAATAAAACATATTCTACAATACGTTGTGCATAGATAATAAATTAATCCGACAACCCGGAAATAACATATTTGAGCATAAAGAAATAAAATTCCTTAAAGAGAAGCAGGTTGAGGTTCTTGAGAGTCAAGCTTATTTTGAAGCTGTGGCAAAGATGATTGAACAAAACAATTTAGTTCTTTTAGAACAGATGAAAGCTCTACAGCTAATTCAGAAATAACAAACTTATGATTAATTAATTCTACATATGCTTCCATAAATAATGTATCTTTATTTATACCACCAGCCTCTGTTTTTACAGGAGCTTTTGTTATGCGTTGATTCATATTTTGAATTTGAATGGTTTCTTTCACATGTACGAATAGATCTTCTAATAAACCTGGTGTAGACTCTAATTCCTGTTTTTCAATTTCTTCTGTAACAGCACTTATAAATTCCCATAGTCCCTTTGCACCTAGTAGTTCTACTAATCGTTTTTCACGCATTTCAAATGTTTTCATATTCATATTGAACACTTCCTTTTCTATATTATTTACTGTGAACTAAATTTTCTAGATTGTAATGTAGCTGATATATAGTAATTAACCCCCCTATTGTAAACTATAGTTTACAATAGGGTCCAAAAATAGATTCTACATTTGTTCCCAAACTTTCCGCTATTTTTATAGCTAACTTAACATTGGGTTGTTTTTTATTATTCTCTATTTCAGAAATATAGGTGCGGGATAACCCCACAAGTCCTGCTAATGTTTCTTGTGACATTAATTTTTCTTTCCTCAACTCAGCTATCTTATTCATTTATCCAATCCCCTTCATTCTTGTATTCATTTGATTACAAAACTATTGTAAACCATAGTTTACTTTATCGTCAACAATGTTTTACATATTTTTTCTTTATTTTAGTTTCTTTTTGTAAATTATTGTTTACAATTGTACTAGGAGGATTACACATGAAGAAAACTCTTGGTGAAATTATTAAAAATTATCGTTTAACAAATAAGCTATCCTTGCGCGATTTTGCTCAAAAATGTGATGTTAGTCATACTTATATAGACAAACTTGAAAAAGGCGTAGATTCCAGAACTGGAAAACCAGTAGAACCAACACTATTAGTAATAGAAAAAATCGCAAACGCCATGAATATAAGTACTAAATACTTATTAGAAGAAATAGGGTTCATTACAAGCGACACTACCAAAGTAATTGATACAGAATTAGAAGCATGGTTTAAATCCATTAAGAAAGCCCCTCCTCAAAAACGTGAGGAATTAAAAAGATTTTGGGAATTTTTAATACAAAAAGAAAATTAAATTAGCTAAAACACCTCCCCCTATCAAGGGGGGGCAATAGTTCGATCATAGTTTCCCCGTATCACCTTGTTTAAACACTTGAATTTTCCTAAAATCGAACCTTCTACATACAAAGTTATTCCTATATGCTATTAATCTTATTCGTTGCTACCTGTAAAGCAGTACACCTATATATCAAGCCGAACCATTTATGGATGTTCTCTCCTGAGCTAGCCACAAGCCAAACAAGGAAGTGCTAATAATTTTCATGGAATTCTATTTTGTAACATTAACTGAATCTCACTGGTTCCAGTAATGAAATACTACAACAAATAAGTAGAGAGCCTATTTCATATAAAATAGGCTCTCTCACATTTTTATAAACATATTTTTGACGAGTACATCTTTTCTAATATCATTTGTCTCTCATACTATTTTAATATTTATTCAACTGCATTTGCTGACAAACATTTGGCTTGCATATTGCAAAATCCAGATAACGTAGATGCCAATATTTTAATTTCTTTTGCTAGTTCTCGTATACTTTTATCATAAACATTATGTCGATTTAGTATTTTTTCTCAAACAGCTTCTTCATCAAAAATGTCAAGTTCTTAATCAACTCTTAGTTTTTTATATTAATTAAATCTTTAGTCTTTTACTATATTCTATTGTTGTTTCATTTCTAGCTATTATTCGATGTTTTCCAAATTAATCTACAGAAAATACTGCAATAGTATCGTGTGCATAGTAGATTTTGAATTGGTACGTATCTAATCACTTATTTTTTGAACATCTTTTCTCATTAAACTATAGACACAAGCTTTTTAAAGTTAAGTATGAAAAGATTGAACATTGACGAATATCTTATTAGGAATTTAATTTTTCACTTAAATAATCTTTTCAAATAAAAACTTAATAATTGGACGAACCATTTTTTCAGCTAGTAATACTGGGACTGCATTTCCAATTTGTTTATATTGTTCATTAAGTTTATGATTATTCGTAACATTTTCTTTGTTACCATTTGAAAACTCGAACCAATTAGGAAAAGATTGAATTCGGGCAACTTCACGCACCGATAAACGACGATTAAAATCACCTTGAAATTCCCAAGAGTCTTTTCCAATTTTCTTCATAGGCTCACCATGGGGGTGCATTGGAGCTTGTCTACCACTCGCTTGAATAGTAAAACTTTGTTCATTCCAATTCTTTTTCCGATTACGACTCATATACATACTTGAAAATGAACCCTCGTAAACGTCTTTAGCATCTAGAGGTAAATCACTAATTGTATCTTTCAAAGTAACATATGGTATCTTCCCTTCTCCATGTGTCGGTTCGGGAACTTCATATTCAAAACCATATTTTTCACGAATATCATTGCGGATTCCAACAATAAATACTCGTTCACGAAGTTGTGGAACACCATAATCCCGAGAATTAACTAAATGGGCAGTAACGTGATAACCCGCAGCTTTAAAGTCCTCTATCATTTGACTTAGAACTTGTCCTCTTGCCATTGTCATAAGTCCTTTTACATTTTCAGCAACAAAAAACTCGGGAGTACTTTGCACTAAGGCACGAATGTAATGTACATATAGAAAGTTCCGTGAATCATCGAGTAATCGAGGTCCGGAACTACTAAAACCAGGACATGGAAATCCGCCAAGCATGAGATTACAGCTTGGAAACTCTGTTACTTTACGAATATCCTTTGCAACTTTAGTAACAGTAGGAGCAAAGTTATTAACATAAGTTAAATTTGCCGATGCAAACATATCATTTGAATAAACAAAATTGCATTTTACTTTACTACGCAAATTCAAATAGTCTTCTTTATTTTCAAAAGCTTTGTATGCTTTCTCTTCGCCAAATTGAACAGTCATGCTTGAAAGTTCTACTCCCAAATCTAAACCACCCGCACCCGAAAATAACGAAACAATATTTGTTTCTCCTTCGACATAATAAAGTTTTTTTAGCATTTCTTTTTCTTCTAATCTGTCTTGTTTAGTGATATTAGTTTGAACAAGTTCATTTTCTTCACGGATTTTCTCAAACAAAACATTTTGTACTTCTTCGGGCGTGAAAGTAAGCGAAGAAACAAAAGTTCTTTTTTCTCTTTCAGTAAGTACCATAAAAAATCACTCCTTTTCAATATATAGCATCTTACCATAATAAATTAGGTTTGGCCAGTCTTTATTTTTATGAGAAAATATAGAAAAAAACAGAAGGAGCAATGGAATGGCACAATCACCTACAACAAATGTTTTAGTGGCTTTAAAGAATATTCTAGACAGAAATTCCAGTATTCTTACACCTATTTTCCGATCAAACGGCTCAGCCAATGCTGCAGGGGATAGTCTTGAATTTTTCATAAAGGATATGTTTTGCACTGGTGCTAGTCAATACCAGTACGAACAAGAAAAAATGAGGAAGTACAATGAATATCTAAGCTGGACAGGTAATTCTTCTAACTTCCCTGATTTCATTATTAAGGGTGGAGTTGGTGTTGAGCCGAAAAAGCTAAATAACCAGAGCTATACTTCTCTGGCGTTAAACAGTTCGTATCCTAAAGATTACATTTACCCTGAAAGTCAGAACTTACCCAAAGAGATTAATGAGGATACGTGGGAGAGAAAAGAAATTGTTTATGTTGCTGGGAATTTAAACACTCAAAATAACAAACTTCTTTCGCTTTGGTTTGCTTACGGGAATACAATGATAGCCGATCGCTCTATTTATTTAAACCTAATTGATGAAATTAAGGATGCAGTAGCAAGCACAAATGCAACATTAATTACTTCTAAGGAGTTGGCTCGTGCCAAGGGAATTGACCCGTTAAAACTATCCAACCTACGAGTTCGAGGAATGTATGAATTAGAACATCCGTATAAAGTATTTAATAACTACATTACAAGAGATGATATTCCCAATGATGCTTCAAAAATATTTTTAGTTATGCTAGTTAACGATTACATTGCTCTTGAAGAACAACCTGATTTTTCATCACATTTTGCTAGTGGGAGATTAAAAAAAACTGAAATATATATTCCAAACCCAAATAAACCAAGTGAAGAACTCAAGGCAATTTTATTCGAAGGTTGGACTGATTAATACATATAAGTGAATAATAATTCTGGCTACTACGTTTAAATTAAAGAATGTAAGGAAAAAGAAAATCTTGAATACAACATTTTAACCTTAATAAATTTTAATAGTTGATTCCTGAAGAATGTAAAAGTCATGGTTTAAAATCAATTTTGGCGCATAAGGTCACAATTTCTTGTTGAACTAACAAATGTGTTAGCTTAATTAGAGACAGCAATTGTCATCATAAGATATACAATGCTGTCTCTTGTATTTTAAGCTTGAACAACTTTATAAGACTCTCTATTAAAGAGCTTTCTTTCCTGTAAAACTCATAACCAATAAGAAAACTATACCTGTTCATAAAATAATCTTCATACTCACTTTAACTTTAAACACTTCTAAAATCTCTAATTAATGCTTAAATCTCTTTAGATGATATATACAGCTTCCAATATATTTTGATTTTCTCCCCAATTAAATCTGAAGTCATCAATCGTTTCAATTATTTTAGACATAAACAGACTCTCTTTCCCCCTTCTAAATAGGACATTATTTTGAAAATTCAATAGTTGCAACTGATGTAGCAGTTTTAATACTCGAAAATGCCACAAAACCTTGATAAACTTAAAGCAGTTTTAATTTTTATAAAATATACGTATAATTAGGAAAAGAACCCTATTAAGTAAAAAATTATAGTCATTACTATATAGATAATATCTTCAAAAAAGTTAGATTTAAACAAAATTTAAAATCAAATATTGTAGTATCTATTCGTTTGTTTGCTGCCATCTACTTATAATAAAACTAGAGTTACCAAAATTAATTACAAATATATTACTTTTGATAATAACTATAAACCTCATCAATTGCTACTTCAATTCCACTTGCTTTAAGTCTTTCTCTTCTACTATTAAATAACTTGTCTAATATTTCTTTTTTATCCTCAAATAATCCGTAATGTATTTTTTTATGACAGACTAAACAGATTGAGACTATATTGGCATGAACATCTAAACTACAATCAAATTGATCTTGATATTTCATAGGAATTAAGTGATGTGCCTCTACATAATTCTTTTGATTAAACTTAGAAATAAAATATCTATGCTCATTATCAAATTCGCATAAATTTTTAGCATCAGCCACAACCTCACTTGCATATCTTGGATTCCTATTCCATATTTTTTTATTATTTATTGTTTTATAAGTAGGTCTCCCTTTTTTTCGATCTACAATTTTAACTTTCTCTTTAATTATATTTCTTACAATATTCTTTTCATAATCTACTTCTTCTTTTAATAACTCAATGTGATATTCTTTATAATAAAATTCCATGTACTTTTTAAAATGCTTTAAAGCTGTACTATACATTCTATTTCCCCTGGCATTCTTTTTTTGAAACTCTTGGTTATTAAGAATAGTATCGATAAATACCGTATCAGAAATATCAAATAAATCCGCCTCAGGTAATCCATAACTATCTAGTTCAGATGTTAAGGTATCAATTGCATTAGCATATCTTCCAATAGAATATTTCTTCAAATTAGAGTTTGTTTTTAACCATTGAGCAAAGGTCTCTTTATTCATTTTTTTACCTGCTTTCCGTTTATATAGTGACAAAAAGAGAGCTGACTGAGCTCTCTTTAAATATAAACTTTTATTTATAGTAACTGAGAAATTCATTCTTTGTTAGTTTTATTTCACAATCATTTAATCTGCCAATTCTATCATCATATAACTTTTTAATTAATGACTCTGTGACTTTATATTCTTCAGCACGAGTATCTACTGTTCTCGAGTAGTGGCTTGGAATGAACTCTTTTAATAAGCTAGTGGCTTAGATTTTTTAATAAATCCAATTTTCAATCTCATAATGATCATCAAATTCCTTAACCAATTGTTCCCTAATCTTATTTTGTTTCATTGAATTCTCTTTTATCTTATTTTGTAGTTCCATATCTTCAATCTTTAATGCCTCTATTGTATATAAAACATACCTATCTGTTAACGACAATCTAGGAGGCATTATGTCATAATTCTTTTCGATATAAATTCTAAAAATTTCAACTACCTTTCGATACAGTTCATTTTCTTCCCACTTTGCTTTTTTAATATTTCTATAAATCTCTAGCTGATTTATACAATATTTATATATTTCGAAGTCTTTTTGTATTCTAGGATATATTTCATTTAAAATAATAGATTTATCAAATAAAGAGTGTAAATCATTATAACTAGTATGATAGTGTTGAACAGCCTCAATATAATCAACAATTTTATCTAGGTACTCCTTTCGTTCATTTATACTACTATTTGTCAGTAGTAACATCCATAATTTTTTATTTGCTTGATTCTGTGTAATTGTTTCAAATAGTAGTCTATTAAATACTAAACTCCTCTTTTCTTTATTATTTAATAACTCCTTCTTTAAAAACTCATAACCATCAGGAAATCTTCTTGTATTATGATTATAAAGATTATCAATAAACTCTCTTAATGCTATTTGAAATGCTCTATCATAATTATTTTTGCCCAAAATTTTCTCGATTACTGTATCCCACAGTTCATGATTATTATGGTGATAGCCGTTCCACCATAAAGGTTGAGGGAAACCACAATAAATATTGATGCAAAATTCAATAAGACCACTCTCAGTTAATCTATCAACAATTTCATCAATATTTTTTTTAAAAAGAATTTCTCCAAATATTGCAGTTTGCACATCACTAGGAACTTCTTTGCAATTTAATACAACAGCCTTTATCCACTTTAAATCTCTTCTCCCTGAATTTAGTAACTTTAATACTAACTGTTTTTCATCTTTTGATAAGTAATCCCAATAATCAACAATAATGTGTATATTAGTGGTAATAAAACTAGTTTTTGGAGAGTTCAATAAACTTTGAAAAACATCTTTTCTTAGTTCATAGTCTCTTTTAGTTCCCTTAATTAAATATTCTGCTACACTCATACCATGGTCTTGAGACAAATGATACTTTGAATATTTATCTAACCACTTTATCCATGCAGTAGTAAGTTCAATTACTCTCTCTTGATTTGTTATGTATTTTAAGGAGGACTTTGCTACACTAACCATATGTGCCTCATCCATTACAATATATTTAGAAGGGAATTTATTTAAAAGTTCTACAAATACATCATACCAAACTAACCATAATTCTGTTGTCTCAATGTCATTTAATTCCGACCAATTGACACCATCAGTAATGTATTGATTTTCAAAATTTTTTAAAAAATGTAACGAACGTATAGATACTGATACCACATTTAAACAACCCTTATAAAACTCTATAATCTCTTTCTGGCTCGAATGTTTATATTTATTCCAACTACTCAACGCACCTCTAAATAATTTATAAATAACATTAGGGTGTTCATGCGGGTCTAAATATACCGCTATGTTGTCAAAGTCATAAGCATAGTCTTGGAATAAATGAAAAATGGCCTTTTCTCGAATAAATACCTCATCGCATTTTAAACATTGAATGAGTATTTTAAGGGAATTTCTTTTTTTATTGATAACTACACTAGAATTTAAAATTTTCCACATTTCTTCTGAAGACAGAGTCTCATCATTCTTTATTTTCCCTTGGATTTCATCTAAAGATTCCTTATTTTCATTATTAACTTCACTACTAGAAAATCTTCTTTTATTTAAAGAACTGAAGTAAGGGTCCCCATTCTCCCATAATATAACATCATTATTTATTATTTTTAGATATTCTATAAAATTTATAAATTCTTCTGCTTCTACTTTATTTAACTTGTCAATTCTGCTATCAAAGAAAATTATTACTCTATCTCTAACAGAGGGATAAATAGAATGCAAGCTTTTTAACATTATTTGTTTGATAACAGGGTCTTCAGTCTTCTCATAAAATGACTCTAACATCATCAGTGTGCAAATATTCACAGATTTAGAAAGAGCCCCCAAACTCCTATTTACTATTTTTATTACTTGATCTGAATCAAATAAATCTTTTACATTTTCTTCAAATAATATTTTACTTGCAAAATGATAAATAGGATGTGTAAAAATAACTGTTTTCATTATATTATCAATCTTTATATAACCATGCCTCTGAAGATACCTTAGTTCTACTATATACTTTTCCTCAATTCTATTATTTTCACTATAAGTTGGATAGTGTACTTCTTCACTTTCCTCAAAAAATGAATACTGTATTGAAAAATCAATATCTGACTCATATGCTATACTAGGAGACTCTTCTACATTGCTTAAAATGAAGGATAGGTGATCCAAATGTATAGATCTATAAGTATTGCAACTTAGCCCTAAAGCGATATATATTTTTTTACAAACAATACCTCTTTGTTCAATTTTATTAGCTAATTGATTAGAATCCACTCTCGCCATCTTTATAATTGATACTGTATCGATTTTTTGCAATTCCTTAATATCACCTTGAGATTTATACAAGTGTACTATTTGTCCAGGTTGTAAACTCCCATTTTTTTCATTTTTGTTTAACCACTCACGAATTTCATTAAATAGTTCAGTAGAATTAATTGATTCTCCAAAATATTCATACCATATTTCTTTTTCTAAGTTTTCATTGTCTACGGATAAATCAAACCATGAGTTCCCCCCTATTCTACATTCATTTAATGATTCATTATTCATAGCATCTAATAAAATATCTTTTCTTGTAGTAATTATTATCTTTTTATGTGAATCACTATCTTCTATTAATTTTTGTACATCGGCAGTGATTTCTAAAGCTTTTTCACTTGTAATAACCCCTCCATATGGGTCTTCTAATACTAAAAGTCTATCTTCATGATTAATATGATTTAAGAATGATAGACCTCCATTATCACCACGTAACTCATTGGTAACTTTAATTGTAAATCCTTTATCTTGGTATTCTTGGGCGATTTCTTTAGCTAAATAAGTTTTTCCGCAAAATGATACCCCAGTCAATAATAGTACATGGTTTGATGATAACATTTGTTGGCATTCTACTTTTTCTATTCTATTTATTAGATGTGCATCATAATCAAATATTCTTGTTCCTTTATATTTTGTAAGTAGTTCAACAATATTAGGGCTTATTGAATTTTGGCTATCTCGACCAAATTTTATTAGTTCAATAAGTTTTAAAATGGTTTCTTCTACTTTACTTTGTGGTACAAAAAAATCTCGATTTAATAACATAGTTATTTTCTCACGAACAATATCGTAATCATGTAAATCCCAAACTTTATTCTTTTTCAAGATTTTCCTTAATTGATTGTTTGTAACCTTCACAAAAAAATCTTTTAAGAAATTATAACGATTCATACTTAAACTTGTTGATTGGTCATAGTAACTTAAAGTATGAATCTTTATCTTATTAATAAGCTCATCACTAATACCCACTTGAAGTGAACTATTAATGTGAGTATTAGTAGCAATAAAAGTACTCACTTCATCTTTACATCTTGAATTTGTTACGTATAATGCAAATCTGGTTTCTTCAGAATGTAATTTTGTAAATAGGTTTGTATTATTACTCCGATTTTCAAAATGACTAATCCATTTAGAGAATTCCACTAAATCTATTTGTTTCTCTCTCTTTTTTACCTGAACATCAATAATATAGTTTTTTTCATTTTCATTAAACTTAATTTGTAAATCCTCACCATTTTCACTTTCAATAAAAATCTCCATGTTATCTTTACGTATGAATTTCAACGCCATAAAAACTGATACAAGATATTGATACTCATAACCTTGAGGACCGACCTTTTCAACAGACATAACTTCCCTACTTTCCCTATAGAATACACAAGTTTTTTAAGTAAACAAGAATATCATTTTTCATCTAAAAATAAAAAGGATAGAATATTTCTATCCTTTTTATAAAATCTTTTTTATTAAAATGCTATAAAGTGAAACTCTTATAAAACTCAGAATCTAATTCCTTAACCAATCTTAACGTATCACCATAAGTAAATAATTGTAAATGTCTACAAGCACGTGTAATAGAAACATACAGCAAACGTCTTTCAATTTCCCAATAATTCTCTTCTTTATCCTCATCTGGTATTCTAGTAGGTTCAATTAAATCAATAATATAAACAAAATCAAATTCTAGGCCCTTCGCTGAATGGAAGGTGCAAAGTTTCACACCCGGAGTATGCGGATTTCCCTTGTCCTTAATATCCTCTGATGGAATCCCAGCATTGTTTAATGCACGTTGCATTCTAAATTTTGCTGAGTTTCTTGAAGATCCCTCACGATATAAAATACCAATTGTACAATTTGGTGCCTGTTCAATAATTTGTTTTACTGATTTAATAACTTCTCTATCTTGCGATTCAGCATTTTTACAATTTATTAAATACGGGATAGGTCCTTCCCTCTCCGGTAAATTTGGAATTACGTATTCCTCATCATGAATAATCATATCATTTTGTTGAAGACTTGCTGCTAGTTGAATAATTTGTTTTGTCGAACGGTAGGATTCCTTTAATATTTTTGTACGATTACCCGTGACATTCAAACCAATTTCTTTCCACGTAAAGGATGTTTTATAGATTTTTTGCCCTTTGTCAGCAGCAACAATAAATGATTTTCTAGCAATATGCTTTAATGCTTGTAGTTGAACCTGTTGTAAATCTTGAGCCTCGTCAATAAAAATGTGATCATATTTAATGGAATCTGGAAATATAGTTGGATCCTTCATGAGAACAACAGCTAAATCATCAAAATCAAGTAAATAGTTTTTCTTCTTATTATATTGATCAAAGACTTGATAAATAATCTCACGATCATTCATGGTAACACGTGTATTAGTACCACGCCCTCTTCGATCAGCTTTTAAATAATCACTTAAAGTAGAAATGTTTTTTCCTTTAATCCATTGTATTTCATCCTTTAAGAAATCGAAATAATCGTCGTTTTTTACAAAACGGTGGTCAAGACTTATTAAGCCTTTTATAGCCTCTTTTAAAAATTCTTCTTGTTCGTACTTTTTTGTAATAGTAGGCTTCTTTTTCATAACCTTACAATATGCACCAAAAGCCCATGAATGGAACGTTTTCACTTCTAAGTTAGGAAGGTTGTACTTCTCAATTAAAAATTTAGTTGCATTAGAAAGCGATCCTGCATATGTGAATATTACAACTTTCTCATTCGGATATTTTAATGCTGTTTGCTTCGCTTTTTTTAATAAAACAAGCGTCTTTCCACTACCAGCAATCCCTCTAATCAAAATTTCATTCCCTGTGTAATCAACTATCTCCTGTTGTTGCTTAGTTAATGTTAGTTCAGTACTCTCTAGTTTATTTTCCATACACATACAAAGGGGAGTTTCTCCCCTTCTCCTACACCTCTCTTATCATATTACGGCCAATCATCGTCATCATCATTTTCTTCTTGGTCTAAGTATTCCAATGCACTTTTAAAAGAATCTTCTACTAGAACCATATTCAATGCATCATTTGTTAGTTCTTCTATCAAAAATTCTGAATCACTATTGTTTTCAAACGTTCTCCAGTTAGTGGCTATTTGCCTCCAAATATTATTCATCCTATTCCCTCCTAATCAATCGGATGTTCTCCTTCACCACAAATATCTATATGAGGGCAGTAACGACAATCATCTCCTGGTTCAGCATGGAATACATTATCATTCATTACATCTTCCTTCATATCAATTAACAAGGAAGGCTTATTCTTAACAGTTTTTTCTATCCATTTGTTTCTTTTAACAAATGTAAGACCTGGAAGCTGAAAATTCTTCCTTGCTTTACTGATACTAATATTTCCACTAACTTGCTCTAGCTCTTCATCTTGCCTCGCAATTTTTATAAATGTTTCGGCCATTACTTCTTTTTTATAGTTCGTCCAGTGAGGGAATAATTCGCTTACTGTTTTAATAACCTTTTCATCCGTTAAAGTGGTACTACGCTTGACCAATCGAATTAATTCCGTAAACATAAATTGATGGATAAATTCATCATTAAAAACAGGTGAATGACCTAAGATATAACTAAAGTAAAATCTCCTTTTACATTGGTTATATTCTATTAGAAAATCTGTAAATGTTAGTTCTGTTAAATCTCCACCATTTATATCTACCGCTATGTCTTTAAAATCAACTGGATTAGGACGTGTTTTCACTACAAGGTGATTTGCCTTCTCCTTATAATCTATTACTTTTAATCCTAGTTGATGGACATACACAGCAGGTTGCAGATCTTCCTTATCTAAAAAGTTTTGCATCCAAGACAGTTCAGTATTTTTATCTAATAAGAATTCCAAAGCAATAAATAGTAAATACCTTGAAATCTGCTTGATAGATTGATTTCTCAATGTATGTAATTCAAGTACTTCATGAAGAATGGAGAGTTTTTCAAACGTAATCTCCTGTAATGGCCATGGTGTACTGAATTCATCAAGAGGTAGACCTTTTTCATCTAGTCCTGTTAGATAAAAGGTATTAATATTTGGTTTAAAAGCTTCCCCATCAACCTCAATAAACGGTTTTATAAAGGATTCATCTGTGTTTGATAATTTCCCACTCAAATAAACATTGATAGCTTCCCCAACATCATCATATAGAAAGAAATTATCATCCTGAATTTTCTTTAATTTTTCATTCAATGAATGAATAATATCCGTTTCATCTTGAAGTAATTTAGAATGCTGCATTGGATTATGTTTATCTAATATCACTAACAATTTATTAAAATGCTCACTTATAGATGCTTCCTTTGCTTCTATATCAAACAATTCTTCCGCAATGAAAACGAGTTGCTTCACAAAATAGTGAACTTCTTCAACTTGCTTCTTGCTTAGTGAAAAATGAGCAAATTTAGAAAAGGGACTACGCACACTCGTTACAACCCTATCATCATCTGGCCCTTCAAAGGCTGGTAATATTTCTTTGTAATGCTTCATTAAATCAGAAAACCTTGGTAACCAATCCCCTTGAATCGTACGACAATTACCGAAGAACGGTAACAGTTGCTTTAGCAAGTATGTGTAATCTCTAGCGTTTTTCTTCGTGATAGGATTATATAACCACCCTGATGAAAACGCTGAAATTAAAATATCTTCATTTAAAATCAATGTATTATCATCAATCATCTGATGGATCTTACTAATGAATTGACCAATCGGATATTGTAAAAAGTTTCTGTTTTCCGCAAATTTATTCGGATAATATTGAACAAGAATCTCATTCAACATATCAGCATTGGTTGCAATAATTTGTACTTTATCCTTGTTTTTATCCTCATCATCCTCTGTCTCACCAATCGGATAATTAGGAACAATTACATCATTTAAAAAATCAAAAAAGGAATTATAACGAATAACTTCTTTTTTAAGAGTCCCCCCTGGTGCATTCTCTCCTTCAAATGCACTCAAAAATTCAGTACCGAGAGACTCATTCTTGTTTTCTCGATTACTTTCAATTTGCCAATTATCAGTCCACTGATATTCTTTAGAAATAAAGCCCTTTATAAAATCAAAGGTTGCTGGAAAACGATGATCATAAAAATTAAAGAATGTAATAGAAAAGCCTGCCTTCCTGAGAGCTTGTAGAAAAATCTGCTGCTCAGGTGTAATGAAGTAAAATCCATGTAAGACAAGCTGATTCATCCCAAAATCTAGGGCCGGTCTTTCACTTTCCTTTAAAAGCTTGTTGATTTTCTCTTTGATTTCTTCTATTGCCCATCCCTTACGAAGCTTATTTCGAATATCTTTATAGGTACTATCTTTTCCCTCTACTTCAAACCAGATTTGTTGAAAGAGCCTTTCCTTTTCTGTTAGCTCATTATTCTCTAGATTGATTGTAGTTAAATCAATGGGTTTCACCCCGGTATACGTCAGAAATCGTATCGTTTCAAGAAGATCAGGACGATTATTTTTAAATGCATTTTTTAATTCTGCATTATCCGTACTAAGCTCATTAATAACCCGAGAAAGCTTTAAATATTGTTTCAGTTGCTCTTCAGGTAAATTCCATCTTGTTAATAATTCATCAATAATTTCGCGAATTGTAAACACATAACAAAACTCTCGTTCTTCTTTGTTATAATAAGCCTCTACAATACCGTCCTTCATATTTTTGGTAGCACATATATGAATAGCATTTTTTATCTTGTTATATTTTGAATGATTTCTCCAACGCTTCGGATCATCATATGTATATACATCAACGTTCATGATTCACCTCATTAAAAGCTCGTCCTAGTAAATTACCCCATGTATTTTCACTTATTTTTTCAGGCATCATTAAAATTAGTCTCTTTTTCGCACGTGTCATTGCTACATACAATAATCGAGTTTCTTCTCTTTCTACTTCAAAACTTTCATAATTTTGAAGGTCAACAAATTGATTATTTTTAAAGTCTTTCACTTTCCAACCAACAATCCGTCTATGGTTATCCATCTCTTTTTCATCCTGTATGTAAAAAGAGGCTTGCTTATTACTAAATGAGTGGTTCAGTTTAGGCATAATAACAGTATGGTACTCTAGGCCTTTCGACCGATGGACAGTCGTAATTTCTACAACTCCTAATTTCGTTTCAATCATTGGTTCATTTTCATTACGATTTACGCGAATTTGTAAGGTTAACCATTCATGAATGTTCCAAAGCGTACCACTCATTGAATCAAACTGCTTTTGAATGATGTTCATTAAATGATATAAATTTTTCTCATACTGTTTTACAGCTATCTCAATCTCTAATTGTTTTATAGACTCCTCTATGTCTGGGTCATTTCCATACTTCACTTCATAATAGGATGAAATATTTTGTAGTAATCCCTTTTCAGAGATAATCTTCTGTATAACAGCCATAACAGGTAATCTTTTTAACTCATCAAGATACTGCGTAAAGTCATTTCCCATATGCAATTGTAAAAACTTCACAATCTTCTCACTATCACCTTTTAAGGGAATAAGTAGTTTAGTTGGAATTGCATATCTAAAATAAGGTGATTGTAGAAAATTAACCACATGCTTTGCCTCACCTGGATACAACAGGGCATCTAACATCATTTTAAAATGTATGACTGCATTTGATTTATAAAACGTACCATCTAAATTTTGTACAGTCCCTATCCCTGCTTTTTCACACCACTCTCGTACTTCAAGAGCTTGTTTATTCGTACGTACAACAAGGGCGATTCTTTTATTTTCATCATTTGATAACTGCTTAGCTATATCCACAGATTCTAAAATTTGACGAACTGTTTCTTCTTCTACATTATCTTTATTTATATTAGGATAAAGGAACTCCCCTATCGTTGGTTCAGTAATCTTCATCCCCTTTAAACGATCATCCTCCGTATAAGGAAGCAGAGACTCTTTACCTTTTGGACCCCAGCTCTTCTGTCCCCAAACAGAAAATACCTTATCTAGCTTTTCTAATAAACTGCTAGTTGTTCGATAGTTTTGATTTAAAGCAACAGGCGTAAATGATGAATTCACCCTTTCTGCTAATCTTGTAAAGGACGTGTAATCAGCACCACGGAAACGATAAATCGATTGCTTAATATCTCCAACTACAAAAAGATGATATTTTAACTGATTTTGTAGACTTGCCACTAGTTCAATTTGTGTATTATCACTATCCTGAAATTCATCGACAAATAAATATTTATCAGTTTGAAGCTGTTTAAGTGTATCACCTTGTGTAAATAACTTTAGTTTTCGGACCATATCCCCTGTATCAATCGCATTTTCTTTCTTTTTTTGTGCTTCTAATAAAACTTCACATCGCTTGAATACATATTGAAAAAGATCCTTAAGAACCTGATGCTCTTCTTTTACTACCGTACCCCAATCAATTGACTCAATTTCTTGTCTAGTTAAACCCTTCTTCTCCATTTCATCCCAGAAACTCTTCATCATTTTTGTAACTTCATAAAACTTTAAATTTAAATCTACTAAAACTTTCGCAGGATGTTTTTGGAAAAATTCGTTAGCAAGTTTTTCAAGGATGTCACTCTTCGTTTTAATAAAACTTCTTACCTTTAAGTTTCTACCAAAACCTATTTCATGTGCTAGTTGAGTTAAAATAGATTTAGAAAACGCATGAATTGTGCTAATTTGTATATTTTTTACTTCTTCAGCAAAGTAAAGATACTTTGTTTTCCCTGTCAATTTAAACATGCTTAATAATTTCTTTTGCAAACGCTCCTTCATTTCATTAGTAGACGCATTTGTAAAAGTAACCATTATGATGTCTTTAAGTGTAATCCCAACCTTTTCTAACAGATAAAAAATACGATCAATCATAACGTATGTTTTTCCTGTACCTGCACCTGCCGTAATCATTAAGTTATCAGTATGCGGCGTATGAACTGCTATATACTGACCTAAATTAAACTCCGGAAACGCTGGAGACAATATATTCTTTAAAAAGGATGCCTCTACCTCTCCGTCTTGGATAATTCTTGTATCCACTGAAAGGAGTGTCTCTTTTGTTTGAAAAACTTGAAGTTGAAATTCATCACAAAAATCCTTTTGCAATACAAGCCAACTCGTAGAAATAGAAAACGTACTAAAGATATAGATTTTTAAGCCTTCCTTTAATAATTTATCGATTTCCTCCTTTTCTTTGTGAAATTGCTCCTCACTAGTAAAAACATATAAATTAGAGAACCGTTTTTGTTTTTCGCTTTTTATTTCATCTGTTTTTTCCCTTGCCAAATCTCTAATATAAAAGTGTTTTTTTAATGCATCCCATTGAGAATCCTGTAAATTCAATCTTGCTTTATATATATTCATACACTCAAGTTTTTTAATCCAAGTCCCTTGTTCAAAGTCATCTTTAAACAATATAAAAGGAGTATTTAACAATTGATTAAAACCACGCTTTATCCATTGTTCACTCGTAATATAAGGTAAGGCTACTACCGCTCGCTTAGAAAACGCTCGATTTAGACTGTCCTTTTTTTCAATATCATCACACAACATATTTAATTGTTGCTCTGCTTGGTTAAAAGGCTCGCCTTTAGATACATAATAATCTTTAGTAAAGTGCCATATATGACCTTGTATTCCCTGAATTTGCTTTATATTTATTCCTTTTACTTCAATTACAGTTACACCAATCTCACGATCAACTAATAAAATATCTATTTCTCTTTTACTAGCATGATTTTCCTTGAACATTGGAAAATGTAAAAAGCCAAAACTTTCACGCTCAATGAATACTGATTTTACTTTTCTCCAAACGTAACGCTCCGCATCAATACCTGGCCGATACTCAACCATTCCTTCAATAAACAATTTGTACAAACCCCCAAATAAAAAACATTAGTATTATTATACTAAACCTTTAATCTAAAATAGATAATTTTTTACAAATTAATACATACTTTGGTATTTTATATAGTAATTAACTTCCATAGTTAGAATCTGAATTATAATTTCCCTTTAGCTCGATTAAAGTTTAATCTATCTATTTTCCATCAAACAGTTAGAATTCTTTTATCAGTATAATATCCGAAGATATTGATTATGCCATATAGATGACATTTTATATTGTACCAATAAATAATACATAAGTTGTATATTTATTTTTTAAATTATACAATTAAAGTGAAATTCTACAATTTAAAACCTTTAAACCTTTTTCTAATTAGTTCAAATCCATATTACTTAAGCAAGATTTAGCAGTATAGTTTCCAACTCTGAATCTAAGGCAATGTTATCTAAAAATAGGAGGTATATTCATGGAAGGCTTAACTATTAAAACTATCCCTTTCACAAAAGAAGAAATTGATAAAATCAAAACGGATTATAATGATTTTAATGACTACCCTATTATTTATATCCTACATAAGGAGAAAGAAGCTTATATTGGTGAAACAGTAAATGCTTTTAATAGATTACACACACATAGACTAAATAGGCATAATACTTCTAATGCTAAAAACAGACATGATTTTAAGCATGTAACACTGATTAAACATGAAAAATTTAATCAATCTGCTACATATAATTTGGAAACAAAGTTAATTAATTATTTCTTAGGTGATGAACGTTACACGTTAAGAAATGTTAGTCAAACTGTATCTTCAGTTGTGCATAACTACTATGAAAAAAGCTTTTATAATGATGAAGTTTTTGAAACAATCTGGAAAACCTTGAAAGATACTGAACAGATTGTTAATAAGGATCTATTTTTAATTGAGAATAATGATATTTTCAAACTATCTCCGTTTAAACAACTTACATCTGAACAGTTTGAATTATATCAAGATGTTGTATATGAATTAGAAGAACAATTCTTTAAAATGAATACTCAAAACAAAACAGAACATAAAGTGATTTTCATTGAAGGTAGTGCTGGGGTTGGTAAAAGTGTCGTTTTAAGTTCTCTTTATTATAAAACGCTAGAGATGTCTAAAGACAAAAACTCACATTTATATGATACTTCCAGTTATATTTTGATTAACCATAATGAAGCATTAAAAACGTTCCATAGCATAGCTTCTAATGTGAAAATTATGCAGAAGAATAAAATATTAAAACCTACTTCTTTTATTAATCAAATGCCATTAGATACAGAGACTACACCAGCTGATATTGTATTTGTAGATGAAGCCCATCTACTACTTTCAAGCTCCGATTCTTATAATTCATATCACGGCCATAATCATCTAGAAGATATTATTAAAAGAGCTAAGGTGACTATTATTATATTTGATTCTAAGCAAGTAACCCGCAATAAGGCATATTGGGATGCTAAAACATTAAACACTGTCCTTTCAAAATATAAGCCTAAAAGATATAAACTTTCTACTCAAATGCGAATGCATGCTGGCAATGAATTAGTTTCATGGTTAGATAATTTAGTTCAAAAGAAAATTACGCCTATGCCAACTGTCCCTAATACTTATGATTTTGACATCTTTGAACATGCTTCTGATATGCATAAAAAAATACAACAACAAAATACTAAATGGGGACTTTCTAGAGTTGTTTCAACATTTGATTTTGAACATAAAAAAGATGGTGAAAAGTATCATGTTACAACTGGTGGCCTAGATCTACCATGGAACCTTACCGATTCTTCTACAACATGGGCGCAACGAGAGAAAACTTCTCCACATGGAAGTTCAGTTGATGAGGTAGGTTCAATTTATACTGTACAAGGTTTTGACTTAAACTATGTGGGTGTAATATTGGGCCCATCTATCTCTTATGATGAAAAAAATAATAAACTATTAATATTAAGTGATAGATATAAAGACACCGAAGCATTTAAAGGATTAGGAAATCACTCTAATGCTACAAAAATAAAAGAAGAAATCATTTTAAATGCGCTTAATATCTTGTTAAAACGAGGGATAAAAGGTCTTTATCTATATGCACATGATGAAAAACTAAGATCCAAGTTACTAAAACTTAAAAAAGCTACCCTTTAATTTCTAATAACCAAGAAACATTTTAATTTTAAGCCTTTAATTTATTTTAATTATTCCCCTCTTATTATAAGAAATAAAAAAGTGCAACTAATTCTCCTACTATACTTAGTTGCACTACTATTAAATAAAAAGGCACCCTCAACCTATCAAGAGCACAGTAACTACATAAAAGCCTCTTCTTCCTTTACTAATATAAAAAAATATATTTCAGCATTATTTATAACTTCCGCCTTTTACTTCAGATATTGCATATTACTATTCCCATTGATTAACTGTTTTTTTCACCCTAAGGCTTTCTTGAATATTGGTTACATCACTTAAGATTACTTTACTTTGTATTTAATTCAACTACCTTATTTTTACGTGCTTTAAAATTGATATTGGTACCCCTAATCTCCTGATTTACTGGGTTATAATAACCATATTTCTAAGAGTACGCATAAATTTGGTACATGTCTGCTTATGATAAACTATAATTTTTATTCAGATTATTTTTAAGTACCTTTCATTTCGTGTCTAATACTACCCTACTATTAACTCCGCGCTTATTTACAATATTCAAGCGTAAAGCAACCTTTTTAGGATTATAAAATAAATAATCTCCTTTATCCTAGGTTTATACTTCTCATATAAAATTACTGAATACTTACTTTAAGTTTCTAGAAATATATGTCTTAAAAACACGTACATAAGAAACAAAATTTCACATAAAAAATTCCAACTATTTATACACCCAACTTGTATTAACTAAATATAGCATATAAGAATATATTTCTACCTACGCTTTTGCTATTAGGTAAAAACTCATTTTCCTAGGATTTCCTTGTGCTTGATTTAGCGTGGTAATTACCCAAGTATCTAGTCTTCTTGGCAATGGAAAACTCTCCATAGCAAATAGAGGAGCATAGCCACCTGGAGCCCATCCACCACTAATTACGTTCATACCTTCTGCAGACATAATGGCAGTAAGGTATTCGTTTGGAAAAATATCAGTTATGTCAGGCCAGTCAAAACGCTCAAAGCCATTTCCGAGTTGTGTCCCTGTTCCTTTGGTAGCTCTTAGTTCAAGTCTTCTTTCTCTTACTTCTCCATTTCGAGGTATAGGCATATGAAAATTTGAATCTACGTTTGATATATAGTTTGAAGAATACTGATAATTAGTATCTTCATTTTGAATATTATTTGGATACATCATACTTTGATCTGGATTCCAATAATTATTATACATTACCCTTCACTCCTAAATTTTATTTACAATTTTCATGATATTAATTATTATTATCAAAGTGCTTAACCTAAAATAAAAGGGGCTTAATTATGGTACTATTCACCTTTTCACCTACAAATAAATCCAAAAAAATCCCATCATCTATATATCGCAAAATATACTAAAGAACTGTCGTCTCATACACATATATCACCATTTTTCCAGCTAAAAGAATCACTCCATCTATCACTTCCGTTATCATAGTTTCTCCATCATAGACATTTCCTTTTATTATCTCGAAATTCACATCACTTAACTGTTTCGCCGCAACAAATTCACTTACCGCGTAATTCAAAACACGATAATTCCAAGTTTCGTTTATAAATATTTCATTTTTCTATTTAATTTAGTACGTTTAGTCGATACTGTATAAAATATGTTGTATAGCTTTTTTTAAATTATTTTATCCGTATGCAAACCAACTCTTGATGCGCTCCCTATGATTTCATAATATCTCTTATTCAACTTGATAATATAGTATAGCTTTTATTTTGTTTTCTGAACTAAATTTGGTCCCAAAAAAACTGCCCCCTAATTGTTAAACTGTTTCTAACAATTGGGGGGCAGTTCACCTTAGATGATCTCTTTTTACAAACTTTATTCAACATATACTTTCCTCCTGAAAATTAAATCTTCTACATTATAAATACTCTTTCATTTTATGAGAGAACTATTCCTATCTTTATTATTGTCATGTCATGTAACGTAGATATTTGTCCAATTGTATAGGGACAATTCACTATAAAAGCCAACAACTATATAATAACGAGAAAACTATAAATAACCATATGTTTGTACAGTAATCCCCTCTAAATGGAAGGAAGTAAGTGGTTATCTCTTCAATTAACAATGAAAATCATTAAAATGAGACATAAATTGTAGGAAACGCAGGGATATTGTAATTCTATTGAATAGGAAATTAGATTAGAACTGTATAACTAGTATTTACTTTCGGACTAATTTAATTCCAATATTTTAAGTGGAAGGAGCTTAACTAATGACAAACCCATTTCCAACTCCCTATCCAACTTTACTTGGCGCTAATCCATTTTTGCAATCGTGTTTGGATACTGCCTTTAAGGAAGCATCCAATGTATTACCAAGCATTAAACGAACAGTAATCTCATTTGTAGTAATCAATGATACTCCATCTATGGAATTCAAACATGCAGGAATAGAGTACGGCAAAAGCTTCTATACAGCTAGTCTTATAAAGGTGGGAGTTTTATACGCAGCATATGAGTTACGTAAAAGCGCCAATCTAGCTATTGCTAGTTCCGGAATATCAACACCAAACGATATGTATGCACGGCTAAAATCAGACTTTGATGAAATAATTAATAGGAAATTTCTAGACATATTAAAAGAGGCTAAAATAGCGGTAACCCCTGTGAACGAAAAAGATATACAGAAGACCCCCAAATACGAGCAGATTTTCACAATGAACCATAGTTACGAGGTCATATTCCAGCCACAGTTCCAAAAGTATCTTCAAGACATGATTATTAAAGGTGACAATAATGCTGCTGCGGCCAGTATTGAGGCACTTAGTTACAGCTGGATTAATGGAACCTTGACTACTGGAGGTTTCTTTTTCCCAGAGGGGAGAACCGGAATCTGGGTTGGAGGAACCTTTACTGGTTCAATGACCCCCATTCGTATACCTAGTGAAAATGATGGTGAAGTGGCCCAGGCATCCACATGTTTTGATATGGCAAATCTTTATGCTCATATATTTCAACATTCTCTTGTTGATTATGAAAGCTCATCTGAGAATAACAATACTTATAGTAAATTAATGGAGAATTTGCTTATTGTCTCAGCAGCTTTGGGAAATAATGAATCTTGGTTGGATTTCAAGCGAAGAAAACCACATCTTCCTGAAAGAAACTTCAAAGTGACGCACTCAAAAATTGGGCTAGGACAATTGAAGTCAAGGGATTGGGTTGCATCTGAAGGTGCAATCGTACAACGTAAGATAGGTGAATTTTATAAGGCAGACTTTATAGTAGTCTTTCAGAATAGCTTTAGTGATGATGACTCCGTAAACGCGCTTCGCTCCATTATCGATCGTACTATTGACCTTTATTTAGCAGGCCCTTAAGAGTGTTTCTAAATCCGAATCGTTTAACTTCTTTTTCTCCACGTCCAACCTTCACCTGTTGATAAAACGACGCTCGGGCGATTCGTCCTTAAGTTATCAATAAAATAATAGGAATTTTAAAAAGGAAAATACACCCTTAACATACCGGGATGTATTTTCCTTTTTATTAAAATTAAAGGATTGTCATTTTAATAGGATATAAAGTCTCCAACTGTTTTCTTTATTCCTTCTTTCGTTCACAACAATTAAACCAACGGATTTTTCTTAAGTCAATGCCGTTCTCCACCCAATTATGCCCATCCCAACGGTATCCATTTACTAAACAACTTTCAATAAAAACCGGATAGTACCAAAAGTCTGTACCATCAGTTAATGTAACATAAGTACGTTTGCAAAAGCAGCAGTCCATGTTCATCCCTCCTTTATTTCATGTGTTCCCTCTAATTTATTCAATTTGTTTTTATGAGTGATTGCTCTGTGGACAATGCGCTATTTCGCTTGTTTTTCTTGCCCATTTCATATTAGATTTTTTCCCTACTAAAAAATCTAATATGAAAACACAGTCATAAAATGGCATGTGGGAACAATCCTCAGAAGATGATTACATATGGAGATATATGAGAAATTCCGGTATTTTTAATCCAACAGAGATTTTGGAAATATATGGTCTAGTGCAATTCTCCGATACATATTTATGTACTATTAATCCAGCTATTAAGATGACATACAAAACCTCTTTTTCAAAAAAGAAGGGAGAGAAACTTGTGTCTAATCATAATCTTTTCATTCGGGTTTTAAGGAAAGAAGACTTCCTAGATCTGACTTTTGAGCTAGTCAACATACACACTTATGGAGCTCCTCTTTACCTTTGCCGAAGTAATGCAGGTGAACCAGCATTACTAATCGTTCATTTTCCCTCACAACATATTGTAGAAGAAGTGTTTGATGAAAATAAAGATATACAGACTCCAGTTAAAGCCATGCTTTCTGGTCCAAGTCGCCTAGTGTTCAAGCTTCCAGACGACGAGGATACCTGGGCACTCACAATGGAAACTTTACTTAACTGGAAGGATTATAAATCTGTAGTACCGGACCCTATTAAACGAGATCCTTTATGGCCAGCAGCACCACCTTTTTCCTTACCAGATCCAAAGATATTCGAGGGAAAGACTTCTTTAGAAATTCCCACAGGACTTTATATTTCTCCAGATGAATCTGGTAATTGGTATAATATCATACAATCTGAGGGACAAAATGGTCGATTTGTGTTATGGCATACACAACTTGGAGAAAAGCAGAAAGAAAACGAATATTTTATCCGTGAGGGCGGCGCTACACATTTTATTACTACATCTAATCACCCTATCCCATTTAACAGTTCCTTAACCCAGAATGAACTGAAAGAAATTGTACAGTTAACAACAGATTTTTCAATGCCAAGACTTCCTACTGGGATGTCTATAGAAGATTGGAAAAATAGTTTAGAAGCACAAAATCTTCCACTTGAATACATACCCAGTCCTATCATGATTCGACGTCTGATGCTTTCTTCTGCAGGAGCTTGGGCTAACTTTGAGGCCGTGTGGAATTACCCTACGCTTTTGAACGATACACTTGGTTATAAAGGTGGTTTATCCCTAGAACAATGGCAGCACATTATGACCCAAGGTAGAGATCAATTTGTTAAAACCGTAAAGAAGGCCTTTTTATGTGATACAGGGCATGCAGTATCAATTGTTACGATTACTGAAAGACAATTCGAATCTTATGATATACCCAACGGGCAAAACATGAAGGGTGCAAAAGCTGTCTTAAGAAAATATTCATACATCGAAGTCCGAGAGCCTGTTAAAAATTACGAAACGCTAGCTTCTGTTTATAAGTATAACCGTCGAGAAATTCCATTTAAATGGATAAAAATTACGACTCGTACAACTCCAAAGTTAAGTCGCGAGAACAAAATAAATGTGATTCTTCCCTGTACTATTGAGGAAGACGATAAGCCTTTCTGGCCTACTAAGTCAGGCGAAGACAAACCTTTCCACTTCAAAATGATCGCAGAAGATTGGGATGGAAATATAGTTTCCTTTGAACGGCCTCTTCTGTGTGTTCCAATTGCTACATGTATGCCAACTGAAGAACAAATAGTTACAGAATATAACAAATCTATTTTTCGACTTGTCCAACTAAATCATCAGCCTATTGCCTTTGCTAATACCGATTCTAACAGTACGGGTAAGACTACACTAGAAACGGCAACAGTGACCTTTAGAGCACAGCTTGTGGAAGGTGAAAAAAAAGAAGAGTTAAAAAAATTGAAGTTACCTTTCTTTCAACCTAGCTTTCTTCCAGAAGTTGAATCAGCGGAAGTGAACATTCCTGCTGCTGAACAGGTAACCGGTCGGAAATTAGAGCAAAAATCTATCGAATTTGAAAAAACTTACTTAGATCATGGTTTTAATTCAAATGTAAATAAAGCTGAGGTTTTTATGAGACTTGCTCCAAGTCTCACAAAACTCGAATTATCCTTGCCTACAGAGAAAGCAGGTGGGCTCATTACCCCAAATTCAACTATTGAGGGATTATCGAGGGCGCTCGGTCCTGTCGCAAACCCATCTGATATTATTAGCGGGGAGTTCGACCCATCAACACTATTTGGGCACGCCAAATTTTTAGGAGGAATCACATTACAGGACATTCTACCAAAGAAGGTAAAAATTGATTTATTAAAAATTAAGGAGTTAGAATCAGTATTAGATCCTGATCAATTAATAACGAAACTTGATGACCCCAATTTCAAACTTGAATCCCCTATGCTAACGAATCGTCGTCTACCAAATAATGCTATCGAAACACGCTATTTGTGGAAGCCAAATATTGAAAACTGGGGAGATACGGCAGGTTTCTTCCGATTCTTAGCAAAAAGGGGTGATACAACATTCGAGCACGATGCTCAGCTAAGTATAAATGTTCAAATGATTACGACGCCCAACGGTAGCCCTCCTACCTACTTGGTACTAGGGAAGTTAAAAGAGTTTGCTTTGGAGTTTGTCGAAGCCATGTTGCTTAAATTTGATGAATTAAGGTTTACTGCTGATAACGGCAAGAAAATGGATGTCAGTGCAGAAGGCCTCGACCTGGTATTCAAGGGACCGCTTGAATTTGTAGAAACACTCAAAAATATCATACCGGCTAATGGCTTTTCGGATCCTCCTTTCTTAAACGTGACAGCAACCGGGATTACGGCAGGTTTCACACTAGGTATCCCGGCTTTCGGTGTAGGCATATTCAATTTACAGAATATCAATCTTAGTGCAGCGCTATCTCTCCCTTTTGTCGATCAGCCTGTTGGTGTAAAATTTGCTATTTCAGAGCGACACAAACCATTTAATGTCTCAGTAAGTGGCTTTGCAGGTGGAGGTTTCTTTAGTCTTGCACTCAGTGCTAAAGGAATTGAAGCAATTGAGGCATCCATCGAATTTGGTGGAAACATCAGCTTAAATCTAGGAGTAGCCACCGGCGGTGTGTATGTGATGGCAGGCATTTACTACGGTATGATTGGAAAGGAAGTAAACCTTACTGGCTACTTGCGCTGTGGGGGCAATTTGAGTGTTCTAGGCTTGGTTTCGGTGACAGTTGAATTCTACTTGGGCCTTACTTACCGTAAGAAAGAAAATAATCATGTAGAAGTCTGGGGGCAGGCCACTTTAACCGTTGGCGTTAAAGTCGCATTTTTTAGTAAGAGCGTCAGCCTCACTGTTGAACGCAGGTTCGCAGGAGCAGCAGGGGATCCAACCTTTGCACAAATTATGGGCCCTGAATATGAAGGTGACTATCCCTATGAATGGGAAAAATATTGCATGGCATTTGCATAGAAATAATTTATTCGTAAACTATATTCAATCTATAAAAATAACTTATAAAGGAGTTTTTTATGGATACAACTCAAAGTATATTTTGGATTGCTCTGCCCAATGGAATAACAAAGAATGAAAAAAAACAACATTTAAGATTGTCTGTTTATATAAACCCACGTTTACGGTCAGAACACATCACAACCTTAACTTCTTTTCCTGATTTTCTCAACTGGGCATGCACTATGCATCCAGACCATACGAAATTTTCTATAGAGGTAAATGATGGAACTCAGACGAAAGTAATACCAGCGTATAGGATAACACCTCCTCCTATACAAACACTTTGGTGTTCACTTTTCGAGCCAACTATTCCTGTCCAACCACATGAATTTGATGACTATTCCAGTCGGCCTATTTTGAGTTATCCGGTTAAAAACGTGTTGGAGTATCTTAAGAATTTTTATCAAAAACTTGTAAAAAAAGCACGCTTTGATCTACCTTGTTTAATTCCTCCAAGAATAGATTGGTATGGAGAAGGAAGACAGGAAGAATGTATAAGTATCTATGAATTAATTAATGAATTGGTGGAACTTCACAATCTTTTTGATGACCATGAGATACATACAGAGAAAGACTTAAGTAATTTATTGAACAATTCTCTTGAAGAAGCCAAAGTCAAAGCTCGCAAGCGCCAGGCTACAGGAAGAACTGGAGATACAATTACACCTCCTTTTCCCTTTAATCAAGGTCTGGTCAGTCCAACAGTTCCAGGTGCCTTTCGTAATCATGATATTCAAGTTGATTATTACCGAACCATGCATTTTCACCATCGTCCAGCCCGTACTCATCCCAAAACGCTGCCCGATAGTTCTGAAGCCAAAACTCACTTTGAGAAAGAAATCGACTTTCACCAAATGCTCTCGTCCTTAGGGGATTTCCCTGAGATTTTGCGCCGATTGGGACTGATTATAGACCTTTATATACCAGCTGATTCTATACCGAAAACAAATAATAACCCTGGCAAGTTTAAATTACGTATCGTTCCTAGTTGGTCTTCTCAACTCCCTACCCGTCAAAATGATAATCAAGCTTCCTGGACGGAAGACTACTGTCCATGGACGGCTTATGATTATAGGGAGGAAAATGGTTTAGAATTATTTACTGCCTACTCTTCTACAAACGAAATAGACGGTGGGATTTGGATTCCTAAAAAAGAGGATGTTGAATTGGTTCAAGTTGACGTAGATGGTGCTGCACTCAAGACATTGAACCTTGCGGCAACTATAGCAGCTCACCTGAAAAAAGATGTAACCGATAAACCTATTGATTCAAATGAAAATTCCGGGGTTTCTCCTATGCGTAACGGTGGTATCTCAGTTGTACGTAACAACAATGCCGACCACTTAAACAATATCTTTAATCGATCTAACAAACTGAACCAGCTGCTTAACAATGGTCCTTCAGAAGAACTTTTATATGCAGAGGATCTTGTACGTGGATACAGACTAGATGTGATTGATCAAAATTCAAATCGATATTCACTACATCAGCGATTTGGCCAATATAAAATACTAAATGCTGATGGGGTATACCAAATTATTGACGAAGGTTTTATACAACCTAGCATCACAAGTTCTCCTGAAACTCTAGATCCCGTTAATGAACTTTATATTCATGAGTCTCTTTTCACTTGGGATGGATGGAGCTTGTCAGCTCCACGTCCTGGTAAGAGTATTAGCCGGACATCTAGTGCACCAAATCCCGACGAACCTGAAACCATGCCAACGAAAGTTAAAAACACTGCTATGACGCGACTTGGATTAGAGACAGATTTCATGGTGGAGCATGGAACCTTACCCCGTCTTCGTTATGGAAATGATTATACATTCCGTGTTCGAACAGTTGATTTAGCAGGAAATGGACCAAATTTGGAGGAAGCAAAAAAGATTGAAGCCGCGTTATCGCTTGATAAATCGCCTATAGGTTATCTTAAATATCTTCGCTTTGATCCAGTCAATCCGCCGGAACTTGTACCTAGACAATTGTATACCCCTATAGACAACCTAAATGATACTGATACGACCGCCTATGCAGAAGGTGAATCATTGGAGCGACTGGTTATCCGAAGCAATTATAACAAAACAACAGAAGAATATGCTGCGGCCAACCCTGCATATCTACCTTTTAACGACAGACATGTGGCACCACCTAAAGCCTCGCTTCAAATGATAGAAGAACATGGTCTTCTAGATGAAGCTCTTGATGCAAAGAAAAGTGGCATGGATCAAAATCAGATTCGTGAAGTCATGCAGAATGTATATTGCTTAGCTACTCGTGAGGCTGGATCATTTAATGATAATACATTAGATTCCGTGTACTTTATTCGTACTGGGACAGATCCTTCATCGAACGATGGTTATGCAGTCCATACTGAGAAACAGCTGATTCTTCCTTACTTGCCAGATCCCTGGGCAACAGGTGTAGTTTTCCAAGGACTACCTGGTCTTAATCCTCAAGATTTATTTTACATTGACTTAAAATCAAATCCTTGGTATGAAGTTAAACCGTTCCGCATTCGTATAGTTGAAGGTTCTGCTCTAACTTGGTGGGACGAAAAAAAACGAGTACTTAACATCCAACTTCCAAAGGCAAGTATAATTCCCAACATCCGTGTTAGCTCAAAATTTGGAGGAAACCTTGAGGAAATGGGGCTTTTACAATGGGTGAAAGACGACAAAACCAGCTGGACCAATCAGGAACTGCTGGAATTAGAAAATGATATCTTATACGGCCGCATCTGGTTATTCACCCCTTTTCGGGAAATCACTCTTGTTCATGCTGTTCAACAGCCGCTCGATTTCCCTGCGCAACCTATTCTTAAAATTACAGATCGTACGGAAAACAGTACTGAAGCCTATCTCTTCGGAAATATCTATGTTCATATCCCTAGCACTTCCAAAGTTGATATTCTTGCTGAATGGAGAGAAAGAATTGATGATATAACTAAAAGCGAACCAGAATTAGAACCTGTTCCCTTCCGTAATCATGTTATGGAATTACCTATCTGGTTAGACAACAATAAAGAGGTTCTCCTTAAAGATGACCCTAATGCCTTGCATTTAGAGAATAACCAATCACGCCTTGTTTTCAACAGTACTCTTGCGGAAACTGTATATAAAAAATTATTAAATAATCCTATGAATCCAGAAAATCAGGAACAAATAAATCTGGCAACAAAAGTTGAGAAACACGGATTTGGAGATACGAAGTACAGACATGTCTGCTACAAGGTTAGGGCTACCACACGCTTTCGTGAATACTTTCCAACAAATATGTCAAACGAGAATCTTATTCGAGAAACTGAAGAGATTAAAATTGATGTCCTAAGTTCTGCTAGACCTTCTAAGCCTTTAGTTAAATACGCCTTGCCTACCTTTTCTTGGCAACAAATGAATGAAAATGATGAAAAAGTTACGAGTTTGCGGAGCGGAGGTGTTCGGGTTTATCTCGACCGCCCATGGTGGTCCTCCGGAGATGGTGAGATGCTGGGTGTTGTTTTAGTTGAAAATATAGAACCCAAGCGAGAAGATGATATTTACAGTTACTTAACTTTTTGGGGTCAAGATCCAATCCGAGAATCACCTGGACTTCCACTTCCGACTATAGCAGATTTTAAGAATTATAAAGAGGTTTATGATGCTAATCTATTCGAACTTCCTAACAATTCTGTAAAAGTAGTTTGTTTCGAAGTAAAATGGGATAGCGAACGCAAGATGTGGTACTGTGACCTAGAGCTTGATACCGGTAATGCCTACTATCCGTTTATCCGTTTAGCTCTTGTCAGGTTCCAACCAAACTCATTAATCTCTCCTACTGATTTACGCATATCACCCGTAGTTCTTGCAGGAAATGTTCAAACTGCACCGGATCGTTCCTTAACTGTAACACGGGACCAAAGCCAGTTTAACGTCTACAATGTCTCAGTAAGCGGTGTAACCTATTCTGCAAAGAAGTTAAACGTACCAAGCGATACGGTAGCTCCATCTACAAGCTTGATGAGTATCCAAGTTCAACGTCAGCTTTCACAAATTGAGGATGAAACCATAGGCTGGGAGGACGTTCCGAACTTAGATGAAATAGTAGTCCATCCTGGCTCTCCTGATACGAATGGTGTGGTCACATGGGAAGGCCAAGTAGCTATTCCAGAGGAAAATCAATGGTATCCGTTACGACTTGTTGTCAAAGAAATAGATGTATTTTATGGTGCACAACCAACGGAAACCTACCAACGTATAGTCTATATGGATATTATTCTCTTATAAAATGAAAATTGGTGTAACGATAAACGTAATAGCGGGAATTGAAATGATTCCCGCTATTATTTTTTAAGATTTAAAGTTTTCATTTCTCCCTCTTTTCTCTCAAGGGTCTTTTTTTCTTTATCGATAGAGTAAAACCTTAAGTTCATGCCTCTTAACCCACAGTACATTCTTGGGTCTTTTTTTATTAGTCATTATATAAGTTGTCAGTTTGAATTATATAGCAGAGAAGTAAGGGTGAACTACTCGCCACTTAATTTATCCATTTTTATTTCCTGCATAATCTAAAAACAGGGACATGGTAGCACCAACACCTATATAGAATATAAACTTTGAAAATCTAAAATTTAACATTAATTTATTTGTATATTCCCATACTATATGTTACGATATAATAGTTGTTAAATTAAGTAATATTATTATTGCTTTCTTAAAGATTTATAATAAAAAGCAACTAGTAAAATCAGTAAAAATGGGTGTTATTTTTCGGTGTATGCTCGGCTAAATAAAAAACCGATTGAGATAAAATTCAGCGGAGTTCTTTTCTGTTTCACATCCGTAATTATACAAATTAAAAGAACAGGGACATATTTAGCGAAGTTCTTACCCATTCACCTTCGTAATGATATAAATTAAAAGAATGGTGATTAAATTGGAGCTGGCTCTACTGTACTCTCCAGTCTTAGAAAGTCCTTACTAGACGGTAGTTCTTTATCGGTTACATTAAGCTAAATAATAAGCCGATAAGGGTAAAATTCAGCGGAGTTTTTTTCTGTCTCACCTCCGTAATAACACAAATTAAAAGAGCAGACACATATTCAGCGAAGTTCTTTTCCCGTTCACCTTCGTAATGATATAAATTAAAAGAATGGTGATTAAAATTAGTGTAGCTCTACTGTAATGAGCACAAAAAAACTGCCTCCAAATTCCTAGACTTATCTAAGAATTTGGAGGCAGTTTTTTTGTAAAGTAAAGAATTACTTTCTTATCTCTTTAATAAATTTACTTTTAATTCTATACTAATTTTTATTTTATATTTTTCCGAAAGCAGACTCCCTCCTTATTTAGCTTGAAGGTTTGACGGCACCGGCACATAGGTAGGAAATGAATATTAGTTGGCGTAAGCTAAACTGTTTACTCATAATTTTTTTATTTTTATTATTTAAATGCTCAGTGAAACGCCTATATAAGTTCGGACTTACCAACATTTGAACTATATCACTTTTTAAGTTAAAAATATTTGAGCTTGTTGAATTTTGTATACCGCTCAATTACAATCTCTCTTAATAATAATGATTAAAAAAACTGTAAAACGGTTATCGTTTTACAGTTCGTTATATTTTTTATTTTTTCCAAACGCCTTTTCTACTGGATATTTCTCTGCATTCTTGCGTAATTTAGCATGAACTGCCTCTTCTAAATCAATATTTAATTTATCACTTAACATAAGCAAATAAATCATTACATCAGCTATTTCTTCCTTCATTTCTTGCATTTTCGTTTCTGTTGCTTCTTCACTTGACTTCCATTGAAAAACCTCAAGCAATTCTGATGCTTCTAAGTTTAATGAAATGGCTAAATCTTTAGCATTATGGAACTGACCCCAATTTCTCTCATCTCGAAATTTTATTACTGCCTCTTGTAAATCTTGCATTACTATTAATCTCCTCTCTATCCCTTACTATTTTTTTATATAAAACTGAACACATATAGAATCTCTTCTAATTAACCCGAATCCAGATATAGTCATCCTCATATTTAACATTTAATTTTAATCGAATCCCCTTCATATAAACCTCTAATTGTTTTATAAGGTCCTCATCATCAGGTTGATCATATCTATCTAAGTTTAAATATAACGTGAACTACCCGCCACTTAACGTCCTAACGGACTGTTTGAAGTGGGGGCTTCTCGGTTAGTCGTTACTTTTGGTAGCTAACGAATTCGTCCTAAGACAGCCGAGCTAACTCCCTTGTTCCAAGGG